>ERZ761602.479-NODE-479-length-87182-cov-6.939514_pt1 | contig 87182 bp, 74 predicted proteins | sample MGYA00512165_ERZ761602 | MGnify/ENA primary metagenome ERZ761602 (study PRJEB28899, sample SAMN02445085) | bioreactor sludge metagenome | biome: EBPR sludge; isolation source: Thorneside wastewater treatment plant | place: Australia: Brisbane, Thorneside Wastewater...
GACAGGATGAGCTCGATGCGCTGGCTGTCAGGCAGGTATTTCTCTTTGCCAATCTGGTCAAACCCCAGGTTGGCCCCGGTTTGTGCGACCGCCCGCAGATACTCCAGTTCGGGCTTGTGGTCCAGATGCCCGATCAGAACACGCTCCGGCGGCACGCCTTCGGCTTTCAACAGGGCGATCTGCTCCAGCGCCAGGGTGCCCATTTCTGTGTGCGTCGAAATCAGCGCGCCCGTTGCCCGGTGAGCCCGGGCGGCCGCCCGAAATACCTTCTCCTCGGCCGGCGTGATGACATTCAAGCTCGACGCCGCTTTGATCAGGCCGGCGCGGACACCGGTGTCGGCCATGCCGGCGGTGAGGTCCTGAACCATCTCGTCAGCCAGAGCCTCAATGCTCCGGGCTTCCACCCAGGGGTGGCAGAATTTGTGCTTGTGCCAGCCGGTCGCACCAATAACGTGCACCCCGGTGGCCAGGGCGATCTCACGCAGGGCCAGCGGGTCACGGCCATAATCCCGCGGTGTCATTTCCACCAGCGCCCGCCCCCCCGCCTGATGAAAGTAGCCCACCTCGCGAATGGCCGCCGCAACACTGTCCATCCGCAGGTCAGGGTCAGTCACGCTGGCTGGGGGATGCGTGATGAGGTGCTCATGGGTATAGGTAATTCCCAGCGCCGCCGGTGGAATGTCGCCGCATACCGTCCGAATGATGCCCATGCTGTTATCCCGCTTCGGCCAGCGTGATCGGCCAGTGGCCGGCCGCTGTCAAGGCAGCAGCGCCAAGCTCCGGCGCTGCTGAGCACTCAACACCGCCGTATCCACGATTTGTTGGCCAATCCGGCAGATGGCAGGCGACAGCGGGCCATGCACCGGAGCCCCGGTTTGCAGGCTGTACACGAAATTCTGGATGGGATTCTGAAAGGGCGGCAGCAGTTCATCGACCAGCAATGCCTGGCCCTCGGGGTGCGCCCGGGTCTGCACCCGCACCGTCGCCTCATAGTCATAGGAGCTGATCGTCCCGGCTGTGCCTTTGATTACGAATCCACACTTGGGCTGGGGCTGATGAGTCCAAGGATCGGTGAAGGTTCCCCACCGTGTCTCATATTTGGATAACCCCTTGGCATAGCGGGCGAGCGTAATGCTGTGCTCGTCGACCTCCAATCCCACCGGCTCATCCGCCATCGTCATGATTTCGATCGGCTTGTCACCGCCGTGGAACCAGGTCCCCAAGGTGACCCCATAACCCAGATAATCCAGCAGCGAACCACCCCCCTGCGCGCGGCGGTAGAACCAACTCTCGGCTTTACGCTCCTGGGCGATCTCAGCGGCGACCTCCACTTTGTCCGCCACATGGAAGAGCGGCCCGCGGTTGCCATCGTAATAATGCACTTCGAGCACCTGACCAATCACGCCCTCATCGATCAGCCGCTTGGCGGTGACGTGCGGGGGATACCACGCCAGGGGCCAGTTGATGACCAGTTGTCGGCCGGTCACCCGCATAGCCGCGAGCATGGCGTCGGCCTCCGCCACTGAAGCGGCGAAGGGTTTTTCCACCAGGATGTGGACGTTGAAAGGGGCGACCCGCTCGACCCACTGGCCATGGGCAGCGGTCGCCGGACAGAGGATCGCGATGTCAGGCCGGGTCACTTCCAGGCACTGCCGGTAGTCGGTAAACACCCGCTCCCGCGGAATGCCGAAGTTCTTTATCGCCGCCGCCATGCGCTCGGGCTGCTCATCGCAAATGCCGGCGATCTCGACATTCGGGTGCGTGTGCGCCTGACGCAGCAAGTCACCCATATGCATATGATCAAAATTGATGCCAACAACCTTGAGTTTCGACATGGTGTCTCCCAATGTGAGCGCGGCGGCCTCGGCGGGGTGCCGGGCGAGCGGCGTTCAGGCGCCCGCCAATAACCGGCCCGTTAGGCTTCCAGGCCCGGCAAACGGCGGACTTCGCCGGGACGCTTGGGCCGGCCCTCGTGAGCGCTGCCGATCGCGGCAAACGCGAGCGCCAGGCTGCGCAGGTTGCCGGCGGCCTCATTGGAGGGCGCTTGGTTGGCCTCAATCGCGTAGAGTAACTCCGCCATGGCGCCATGGAAACCATCGGGGAACCATTTGCCCGTCAACGGCGGAGAGGCCACGCCCTGCGAGGTAAAAAGCTGCACCGTCTGCTCCTGCAGCCCCGGGCCGCTGCTCAGGGCGGTCGCCTGGGTGCCCACCAGGAAGGTGCGGTCGTGAGATCCCCGGTTTGTGGCCGCGTTGAAGCTTAGGGTGGCTTGCGCCGTCGGATAGTCAACCAGCACGTGGGCCAGCATCGGCGGGCGTGGGCGCTGGCCTCTGGCCTGGGCGGTTGCGGCAAAGACCTGCAGCGGCTCCTCGGCGCCGAAGTAACAGGTCAGCATGTCGAACCAGTGGATGGCGAAATCATACAGCACCAAATCGGCGATCTCGTCAAAGGGCGTGCCGACCACCCAGGAATGGTCCCAGTGCACCGACAGATCGGCTGTCGTCAACTCACCCAGCAGGCCGGCGGCAACAGCCTGTCGTAGATAGGCGACATGCGGCGCCCAGCGGCCGTTCTGATTGACGGCCAGGCGCACCCCCTGGCGCTCGGCCAGCTCGCACAGGCGCGCCCCGTCGGCGAGGTCGAGCACAAACGGCTTCTGGCTGAGAATATGCTTGCGGGCGAGCAGCGCCGCCTCGATCAGCGGCACCCGCTCGGCGGGATGGGTGGCCAGGTCCACCACGTGCACGTCATCGCGCCGCAACACCTCCCGGAAATCCGTGTAGACAGCGGCCTCGGGAAAATACTCAGCGCGGCGGTTTTCCGCGCGCCCGCCATCGAGGTCGCAGAGCGCGACCACCTCATAGCCGGCCGCGCGGTAGGCCGTCAAGTGGTGCGCGGTGATGCCGCCGCAGCCGATGAGGGCAATTCCAGTTGGCCGAGAACGGAGCGTACGCGGCTGGTAGGGCAATTCCGGCGCGGAGACAGCGGCCACCGGCCGGCCTTGCGCGCCGGCATAAGCAGCCTCCTGTTCCCGCGTGCGTTCGGTCCGTTCTGGGTTGGATGTTTTGGCCACAGGTCGCTCCCTCACTCAGATCGCGCCGCCGTCAATCACAAGATTCTGGCCGGTCATATAGGCCGCTTCAGCGGAAGCGAGGAAAAGGATCCCCGTGGCTATTTCATCTGGAGCACCCTGACGCCGCATGGGAACACCTTGCGCCACCGCCTCCGCTTGCCGCTCCCGGCCGCCCATAAAACCGATAATGGGCTGATTGAAAGGTGTATCGATCCAGCCGGGGCAAATGCAATTGACCCGGATTCCGTCACCACTGACTTCCAGGGCCAGGGCGCGGGAGAAAGCGATAATGGCGCCTTTGGAAGCGGCGTAGGCCACCCCGCCGGCGCCGCCGCGCAGGCCGGCCGTCGAACCGACATTCACAATGGCGGCGCCCTGGCGTTGGCGAAGGTAAGGCACCCCATACTTGGCCATCAGGAAACACGACCGGACGTTGACGGCCATCAGAGCCTCCCAATCGGCATCCGGGAATTCCGTCAGCCGGCCGCAGAGCTGCCTGCCGGCGTTGTTCACCAGGATATCGATGGCGCCCATGTGGCTGGCGGCTGCCGCCAGCAAAGCCTTAACCTGCCCGGCGTCGGAGACATCGGCTTGGACAAACCAGGCCTGGCCACCGGCGTCCCGAATCTGGGCGGCGGCCGCCTCCCCCGCGGCCCGATTCAAATCGGCAATGATCACCTGTGCCTGTTCTTGGGCAAATAGCAGGGCAGTGGCCTGACCGATCCCGGCGGCGCCGCCGGTAACAATCGCCTTTCGGCCCGCGAGACGAGCTGTCATCGTGTCCTCCATGTTCCCAGGTGGCCGCGCTGTCGAGTTGAGCGCGGCCTGCCTGTTTGGCTGGCGATCAATGGCCGGCGTGTTGCGCGGCCCAGATGGCGGCGCCCAGCGCGCCGGCATCCGCGCCGAGCAGGGACTGAACAATCCGGATACGCTCAACCGGCGTGGCGCGGCACCGTTCCCGCACGGCGACGCGGATCGGCTCCAACAGCAGCTCCCCGAGGTTGGCCACACTGCCGCCCAGCACAACACAATCCGGGCTTACCGTCGTCACGATGTTGGCGACGCCGACCCCCAGATAGGTGGTCACCCGTTGCAGCACCGCCAATGCCACTTCATCGCCTTCCCGGGCCGCGGCCCCCACCAGTTCCGGCGTGACACGGTCTGATGAGCCGCCGGCCAGATCAAGCAGACGGGAGGGCTGGCCGCTGGCCAACTGCTGAGTTGCCAACGCCTGGATGGCCTTCCCGCTGGCGTAGGTCTCCAAGCAACCCCGGTTCCCGCAGGTGCAGGCCGGTCCGTCGGGAGCCAAGGTCATATGTCCGAATTCGCCGGCGGTGCCGTCTATCCCCAGAAACAGGCGCCCGGCGAGCGCGATCCCGCCGCCGACCCCTGTGCCCAGCGTCAAGCCCACCACGGTGGCGTGGCCCCGCCCCGCGCCCAGCGTGGCTTCCGCAAGAACGAAGGCCCGCGCATCGTTGATCAGCCAGACAGGGCGACCCAGCTTGGCGGCCAGCCCCGGGCCGGCCGGCACATCGCGCCAGGCGCCCTGTAGGTTGGGAAGAAACTGCGTGTGGCCGGTTCTGGAATCGAAGACGCCCGGAACGCCCAGCCCAATTCCGTCGAGGGAGGGCAGCGGGATGGCCCCGTCAGCACAGGCGACCCGGACGAGGTCGGCCATGCGGCCCAGCACCGACTGTGGCCCGGCCTGGGAGTCGGTCGGCCCCTGCGCGCGGGCCAGAACGCGGCCGCTGGCGGTGTCGACGACGGCCACGGCGATCTTGGTGCCACCCAGGTCAATCCCGGCGAACATAGGCCACCTTTAGGACAATGCCGAGAAGAGGGCGCCGTCACGGCGCAGTTGGTGTTGCAGCCCGTCCACAGGAACAGCCCGGCAGCGGCCCCCCTGCCTGAGCGCCAGGGCCGCGGCGGTGCCGGCCGCCTGTCCCATGGCCATGCATTGCCCCATACTGCGAACGGAAGCATGGGCATCGTGGGTAGCCGACAGGCAACGCCCGGCCGTCAGCAGGTTCTCCACCTTCTGGGGGATGAGGCAGCGATAGGGAATATCATAGGTGGCGCCGGCCGCGAGATATTCCCAGCGGGTATCGTGGCCGGCATGATGGTCTTCAATCGGCGCGCCACATTGGGCAATGGCATCGGCGAATTGGCGGGCGGACAGGACGTCCTCGCGGGTCAACCGATAGTCGCCGAACACGCGCCGGGTCTCACGTATGCCGATCTGCGTGCAGAAGTTCAGCAGGAAAGCGTTCTCATAGCCAGGGATGCGTTCGCGCAGAAACCGGACATACTCAAGCGCTTGGGCCCGCCCGGCCAATTCGGCTTTGGTCAATTCAACGGGGTCGGTGCCATCCACGTAGGCAACCCGCGTCAGGTTGGTCGCCACCACGCCGCGGACCGGCGTCCGATGGAGGCTGCCCTCCTCACGCGGCAGGTGGTAGTCACCGCTCAGGTTAGCCTCGCGCATCAGCCGCACCAAATCCGCCCGTTTGACCTGCAGAGCGCGCGCCTCGTCGACGTTGCCGAGGCGGAAGGTGGTGGTCAAGGACTGGGCCGGCCCATCCTCCCCGGCTGCTTGAAAAGGCACGCCAGCCCGGAAACAGAGATCGGCATCGCCTGAGGCATCCACAAAAACCTGGCCCGTGATCAGGCCGAGCCCGCTCTTTCCGCTGACCACGATCCCGGTGACGGATTCGCCTTCCCTGACCACATCCACACAGAACGTGTGCAGCCGAATGCGGACAGAGGCCTCTTGCGCCGTTTGCTCCCAGACGACCTGGAGGGTGGGTGGATCATAGGTGACGGCCTGACCAGCCCCATAACTGCTCGGGCGCTCCAGCACCATCCCCCGGTGCTGCAGGCGCTCCACGATTTCCCACGGGAGGCCGCCGACGACGCGACGGGCGTCGTTCCCCGGCACGTAGAAGCCATAAAATGTATCCAGCACCATGGTTGAAGTGCCGCCCAAAAATCCATAACGTTCGACCAACAGGGTATCGGCACCTGTCCGGGCCGCCGCGATTGCCGCGGTGCATCCTGCTGAACCAGCACCCACGACGACTACGTCTGCGTGATCAAACACGGGGATTGACATTGTGTCCAACCGGCTAGTCAAAAGAATTCAAAATACCGAATGCAATGATATCATAAAACCTAAAAACTTCAACATATTCCACGAAAATATTCATTTCAAGATCGGATAACCACCGATGAGTGCATGATATTGTCAATAATAAACATATTGACAGGATAATCGCGACGTGTTAACTTCATATGTCTACAGAAAGTGTTCGCCAGTTTGAATGTTATCTGAGTTAAGCGACCACCATGCCAGAGACCAGCGATAGCCGTCTGCAGCCCGCTGTCGATCAGGGATTGCTCACAAAACAAGGCCAAATCATCGTCAGCTTGGCCGGCCAACTGGCTTCGGCCAAGCCCGGCGAACGGCTGCTGCCCGTGCAGGAATACGCCGAGTTGTTTCAGGCGGCCGCCGGCACCCTTCAAAACGCCTTGGACTACCTCCAAGAGATTGGTGCCGCCAAACTAGATGCCCGTGGCCGGCTGGGTACCTACGTAGTCGGGCTTGATTACGCTCAACTCTGGCAGATCGGCTTCCGCCGCCCCTTGATTGGCGCCGTGCCTCTCCCCTACACCCGCCATATCGAAGGTTTAGCCACCGCCTTACACGCTCAGTGCGCGGCCGCGCATCTCCCTGCCGCCCTCCGCTTCATGCGGGGCTCGACCGAACGCCTGCAGGCCTTAGCGGCCAGTACCGTTGACTGGGCCCTGGTGTCCAAGTTTGCGGCCCGAACCGCCCACGCCCATGGTTTCGCCGTGACGGCGGTTCTCGCCCTAGGCCCCCACAGCTATCTAGACAGCCATGTGCTGTTGATGCGCAGCCACCTGAACGGCCGCCTGCCCGACGGCGCCCGCCTGGGCGTCGATTTCTTGTCCACAGACCATACCTACGTGTCGCGGGCGATCAGCCGCGGCAAGAAGGTTGAGTTGGTGAAGATCCAGTACGATCAATCGCTGGAATTGCTGGCCGCCGGCGCCATCGATGCTGTCGTCTGGACCAACCACGACGTGCCGGTCAGTCTGGCCGACATCACCATCGTGCCCCTGGAAGCCGCCGAGGACCCGGAACTGGCAGAACTCAGCGAAGCCGTGCTCGTCACGGAGCAGGGCCGAACCGCCGTCGGCCACCTGCTGCCAACCCTCCTGAACATCCCCGACTTGCTCGCCATCCAGCGCGCGGTCATTGACCGGGTACGCATCCCGAGTTACTGATCCAACGGCTGAAGTGGATAGCGGCCGTAGCGGCCGGCCGCCTGGAAGAGCGCGGACATTGGTGGCCGGCACAGCCGCTCCCCGTGGTCTGACATGATCCGGGCCAGGTTGACGCCTGGTCAAGGCTCCAGGCAGTGGAAAATGTCCACGCCAGTTGATCGCAATCAGGCGGCGCTCACCCGCATCCAGGCGCCATACTCCGGCGCCGGTTGCGTGGTCGGCGCGCCAGGCACAGCGGCGTTGCAGAACAACGGCGCCTTGGGCTAGTGGGCGGTCCAACCGCCATCGACGGTCAGGACGGCCCCGGTTACAAAGCGCGCTTCGTCAGACAAGAGATACAGGGCCGCCCAGGCGACATCTTGGGGCACGCCCAAATCCCCAGTCAATGGTTGCAGCGCCGCCAGCCGCTGCCGAATGCCGGGATCAGACTGAGCACGCTGGCTCATCGGCGTCGCGATCAGGCCGGGGCAGATCACGTTGACGCGAATCCGATCTTTGGCATAGTAGGCCGCCATGGCGCGGCTCAGCGCAATCAGGCCCCCCTTGCTGGCTGCATACGCATGGGTGGCAAAGTCACTGTCCCCGCCCACTAGGCCCAGGACCGAGCTCAGGTTGACGATGGCACCGCCCCCGTTCTCCAGCAGTTTGGGGATGCCGTACTTGGACACCAAGAATACGCTGCGCAGATTGACCGCCAGCACCTGATCCCAGCCGGCTTCCGTGCAGTCCGCAACCGGGCCATCCCCCCAGCGCCGGCCGCTGATCCCGGCGCCGTTGAAGATACCGTCGAGCCTGCCGAAAACGGCCGCGGCTTCGTTGACGGCGTCGCGCACAGCTGTCGCCGCCGTCAGATCGACCTCAATGAAGCGGGCGGATCCCGCCTGGGCCCGGATCTCCGCTGCTGTCTGCTCCCCGCCTTCCCGCTGGCGGTCGAGTATCACGACCTGGGCGCCGGCTGCCGCGCCCAGGAGCGCGGTTGCCCGCCCAATCCCGGAGGCGCCCCCTGTGACCACGATCGTTTTGCCCGCCAGCCGGCCTGGGCCCTCCATCACCTTCAGATCCCTTCGCCAAAGGCGCGCCGGGCGCGGGTTCGGTAATCGTCGTAAGCCTGATCAAACACAGCCTGGGACGCTTGCTCGCCGATCAATACAGCGCTGGTCAGCACGGCCGGCGGCTGGCCGAGCCGCACCAGTTCTTCGGCGATCAGGCACTTTAAGGCGTTGACGATGACGGCATTTCCGATCGTAGACCCCGGGCCGACGGGATAGCGCAGATCGGGCACGCGCACCAGCGCATCGCCAGCCGGCGTGCCATTGTCGATGGTGACATCCGCCAGATCCGGCAGGCGCTTCCCGGAGGGATGCTTGGGAGGCGAGGCCAGGCAATGGTCCAGCGAAACTACGGCGATCAGCGGCAGGCCGCGCTCTTTCACCTGGAGGGCCATCTCAACAATCAATTCGTTGACGCCGCTGTTGGAGAAGAGGATGAAACTGTCCGGCGTGGCCAGGACAAAGTTTCGCAAAATGGGCCGGGCCAAGCCGGCCACGTGCTCGAGGTACATGGCCTGCCGCTGCCCGTTCGCGCCGACGACCAGGTTGTGAAAAGTCAGCGAGAGTTCCACCAGCGGGTAGAAGCCTGGGTAACTGCCGTGGCGGGGGAACATCTCTTCGATCGCCATGCGTGAGTGGCCAGTCCCGAACAGGTAAACCAGGCCCCGCTGCGCAATCGTGTTTGAACAGATGCTCGCCGCTCGGCTGAGGTTCTCGGACTGGGTCGCGCGGATCCGCGCGACGATAGCCTGCGCGGCCTCAAAGTAATCGAGCCCGGATTGATACATGGCTGGTTCCTATTTTCGTCAGTTAATCCACGCCGCGGCCGGCTGTCTAGAGGGCCGATCGCTGTCTACCGCACACCGGGCTATCGGCCGGCCGCTCAGGGCTGCAGCGCCATCGCGGCGACGTAATGGTCGGCGAAGCGCGCATCCTGATCCAGATCGACCGGGATGGCGCGCCGGGCCAGGGTTTCGCCCAGCGCAAAGCCTTCGTCGCTGAGGAACAGCGCTGCGCCCAGCCCGGCCCCATTGGCCGTCACCTCGACGATGTCGCGCCGGACCGGCGGCAGCAGGCCCAGCCCGAGCGCCGAGTCGACATCGATCTGGCCACCAAAAGAACCGGTCAGGATCACGCGTTGCAGGTCGGCTGCTGCCAGCCCCAGTTTGCTCATCAGGATGCCGATGGCGGCGCGGATGGCGCCCTTGGCCTTCTGCAATTCGCGCACGTCCCACTGATTGAGGCTCAGGCCGCGGTCCCGGTCCAGGATCAGGCGCCGCCCGTCAGCCGGGTCGACGGTGAACTGGTCCGCGAAAGGCCCCGCTGACGGCGCCAGGCGCCCGCTCGCGGAGATGATGCCGGCCTGGCGAAGTTCGTAGACCAGGCTGAGCAAGCCGGAGCCGGTCAGGCCGATCGGAGGCTGATGCCCAATCGTCTCGAGGCGCAGGGTGCGGCCGTCTGGGCGGGCGCGAGTGACGGCGCCATCCACAGCGCGCGAGCCGCACGAGATGTTCACGCCTTCGAAGGCCGGGCCAGCGGCCGTCGAAGTGGTCAGGATGCTCCGGCCATCGGTGACCAGCACCTCGCCATTGGTGCCCAGGTCGACCGCCGCCATCGGGCCGGGAGCACGGTCAAAGCCAAAGTACGCGAGGCAGGCCAGGGCATCCGAGCCCACAAAGCCGCCAATCAGGGGCGGCAACGAGACCGCGACACCATCGGCGAAGATGCCCTCCATGAGGTGGCCGGCCTCGCGCACGGAGGCGCGCGTGTGCGGCTCAAAGGGCATGACCGCCAGCGAGTCAATCGGCAGGCGGGCCAGCAAGTGATGCATGGCCACATTGCCCACAATGGTCGCCCGGCTGATGCGGCTGCGCACTCGGGGAGAGAGCCGCAGGGCGTCCACCGCCTGATTGATAGAGGCCAGCGCCAGGCGGTGCAGCCGCTCCCGGTTTTCCGGGCTGGCCTGCGCGGCTTTCAGCCGGGAAATGACATCGGCCCCGTAGACCGATTGCTGGTTCAGGCTGGCGGCCCCGGCGCAGACCTCGCCGGTATCCAGCACCGTCAGGAAGGCCGCCGCCGTGGTCGACCCCAAGTCAATGGCCAGTCCCAGCGGGGAGCTGGTTTGCTTATAGCGCGCACTGCGCTGAAAGTTCTTGTTGGAATAGACCACGATCGGCGCGAGGACCACCCGCGCGTCGCCTTCCAGGCGCGCGCAGCAAGCCAGGCGGTTGTCCAGGGCTAATTCGCCGGGGCTCAGGTGGTGTCTTTCGACCGGGTCGGGCGGGGCGATCCCGGCCTCCGCCAGGACCTTGCACTTGCCGCAGGTGCCGCGCCCGGCGCAGGGCTGCTCCAGGGGCAGCCCGGTCCGGGCGACGACCTCGCCGATCAGGGCGCCGGCCGGCGCCTCAATGATCTCGGTTTTGTCCCCGTAAATGACGGTCAAGACAGGCATGCGTCGCGAAGATTCCAACGAGCGGCCGGCCGCGGCCTCAATCGGTCCGGACAAAGAGCGCCTGTTCGAGCAGGCCCCCCGGCGGGATCAGCAGGAAATCCTCGCCCGGCTGCGCGCCGTCACTCTGGACCAACTCGATCAGGCGCAGCAGGTAGCCGTCCGAGCCGAGCAGCTCCTCATAGCGCATGTCCCAGCGGGCGCAGTACGCGGCCACCGCCTCAGCCTGAGACCGGTAGCGCTCCAGCTCATCGCCATCGCGCGCCACCATGGCCAGCCGCCGGTACTTGTGATACTGGACCTCCATGAGCCAGGCGGCTTTTTCGGCACCATACTTCTCCGCCAGTTTCTGGCTTTCCCGCAGAGGGTTGGTGCCCGCTTCCAGCCAGCCTTTCGAGAGATAGTAGGTGCCGGGTTCCCGGTCCATCTCGCGCCGATAGGCCTGATACGAGCCCAGCAGGATGGCGATGCAGTCATCGGTGCGCGGAATGAGCAAAAAGTGCTGGCCGGCGCGGATGTCGCTCAGCCCATTGCCGCACAGGCCATAGCCCAACACGATCAGGCTGGGCTGATCCACGCTGTCGATGGCGGCCTGAATGGTCTGCCGCAGGTTCTTGGGTACGGCATGCAGGCCATAGTCAAAGAAGGTTAGGGCCGGCGGCGCGCCGGCCCAGGCCTGCAGCAGGTTTTCCAGCCAGTGCTGAAAAACACGGCAGGCCAGGATCACCACCGGGCGGCCAGGCGGCGGCAGGGCGTTCACACGGCCACCTTGGCCTTCTCCCGTTTGCGGTACGCCTTGATCCAGCGCATGCCATAGTCGTCGCGGCCCATGGCTAGGTCCGCGGCCAGAATGGCGGTGTTGACCTCGGCCAGCAGCGGATTGGTGATCGGGCAGGTCAGACCGGCGTGGATGGCCATTCCCAGGAAGGTCGCGTTGATGTATTTCCGGTCCGGCAATCCAAACGAAATATTGCTGGCACCCATCGAAATATTAACGCCGAACTCTTTGACGACGAGGGCGATCGTATCCAGAGTGACCCGGCCGGCCCCGCTCTCGGCGCTGAGGGCCATGGCCAGCGGATCGATCACCACATCGTCGAGGGCGAGGCCGGCCGCCGCGGCCCGCTCAATGATCGCGGCGGCGACCGCGAACCGCGCCTCCGCTGTCTTGGGGATGCCGCCCTCGCCCATGCACAGGCCGATCACGGCCGCGCCGTACTCCCTGGCCAGCGGCAGGACGGCGTCCAGGGAGCGTTTTTCGCCGTTGACTGAGTTGATCAGCGCCTTGCCCTCGTAGATCGAGAGCGCCGCCCCGAGCGCTTTCGGATTCGCGGTGTCAAAGCACAACGGCACATCCACGACCGCTTGGACGTTGCGGATGATCTGCTGCATTAAGGCCGGCTCGTCGGCGTCAGGCACGCCGGCGTTGATATCGAGAACGACGGCGCCGGCCGCGACCTGCTCAACGGCGTCTTTGCGGACCACTTCAAAATTCCCCGCCTGCAGCGCTTCCAGGACAGCCTTGCGCCCGGTTGGATTGATGCGCTCGCCAATAATGACGGTCGGGCGATCCCGCTGGATGGTGACCGTCTGGGATTTGGACCTGAGCACAGTGTTACAGTGTTGAGTCATGACATTCGCCTTGCTGGTGGACGCGGAAACACCCGGCGCCAGGGGCTGGCGGGGTGCGCCCAGCCACTACGCAATCAACTGCCGGACGATCCGCGTGGCGACGGAGGCGTCCGCCGCGTAGGCGTCGGCGCCGATTTTCCGGGCGTAAGCGTCGGTCACCGGCGCCCCGCCGATCACTACCTTGACGTGCTCGCGCACGCCCGCGGCCCGCAGAGCCTCCATCGTCTTCAGCATGCTCGCCATGGTCGTCGTCAGCAAGGCCGACATCCCGATGACCTGCGCGCCGTTCTGGACAGCCTGAACGAACTTTTCGGGCGGGACATCCGTCCCCAGGTCCTCCACCTCGAAGCCGGCGCCTTCCAGCATCATCACCACCAGGTTCTTGCCGATGTCGTGCAGGTCACCTTGGACGGTGCCGATGGCCACCTTTCCCGCCGACTGGACGTCCGTGGCCGCCAGAGCCGGCTTGAGCAGCTTCAGGCCGGTCTGCATGGCCCGGGCCGCGAAGAGCATCTCAGGCACGAAGATCTCGCCCTCCTCGAAGAGGCGGCCGACCTTGGCCATCGCCTGAATGAGGGCCTCATTGAGGATCCGGTCAGCGGGGATCCCCTGTTCGAGGGCCGAGCGAACGCCGGCCTCAACCGCCGCCATTTCGCCCTCAACTACGTTCTGGAAGATTTGCTCGAGAGTCATGGTGTCACCTTTGCTAGGAGAGTGCGAGTCATTGGGTTGGGCGCTGGGCCGGCAACGCCTTCAGGCCTTCCAGGATGTTGCGCCTGACGTCGGCCGGAATGAGGTGGCGGTCAATCGCCGCAATCTGGTTCAAGGAGTAATCCCGCAACCAGAAAAGTTTGGAATAATCGGCGACCTGCTGGAGCTCGCGCATCAGCACGGCACGGGACTCCGGCCAGGCCAGCAGGTCTCGTAAGCTCACGTCCGCATCCAAGCCGGGCGTGAAACTCGACCAGCGCGCGTCGTACGCAGCGGCCAACCGATAGCCGGCCGTGATCCGGAACCGGGCGCGCTGGCGAATGTCCTGGGCTGAACTGCCAATCTGCACCTCGAACTCGCCTGGCTCGGCGATCCAAGCCTTCTGGCGGGGGTCATAGTAGGCCAGTTCCCGCGGCGAGAGGCTAAACCCAACTTCCCGGGCTTCGCCCGGAGCCAGCTGGATTTTCTCGAAACCTTTCAGCTCCTTGGGCGGCCGGACCAGGCTTGACACGCTGTCGTGAACGTAGAGCTGCACCACGTCGCTCCCAGCCCGGGCACCGGTATTGGTCACCCTCAGGGACACCTGAACGGCCAACGTGTCAGCCAGCTCTTTGACTTCGACCTCAAGGGTGGAGTAATCGAAGGTGGTATAGGACAGGCCATGGCCAAACGGGAACAGAGGGGCCATCCGCTTCGCGTCGTAGTAGCGGTAGCCGACAAATATCCCCTCCCCATAGCGAACGGTGCCGTTCTCACCCGGGTAGTTCAGGAAAGCCGGCGTCTCCTGCAAGCTCACGGGGAAGGTGACCGGCAGCTTGCCAGACGGGTTGACCTGCCCCAGGAGTACATCCACGATGGCGTGGCCTTGTTCCTGGCCGGTATACCAGGCTTGGATAACCGCCCCAACTTGGCCGATCCATCGGCTCATATCGACCGGTGCGCCGCTGACGACGACCACCACCGTGTTCCGATTCGCCTGGGCAATCTGCTGGATCAGGGCCTCTTGCTGACCGGTGAGGTTCAGATTGGGACGGTCACGCCCCTCAGTCTCACGGCCATCGGCCAGGCCGACACACACCACCGCGACCTCGGCCTCCGCCGCGGCTGCGGCCGCGCTAGCCATCTCATCGACCGAACCCGGCAGCCGGCAGCCAACCCTGAAGCTGTAGTTATGCTCACAGTTGCGCTGATAATGGATGCACAAGCGATACGGTGTGCCGGCCGTCAACTGGATCGCTCCGGTCGCTGCGGCTTCATACTGCGTTGATGGGACCGCCCGGCCGACCCCCTGATCGATCAGCACCTGATCGTCAACCGCCAGCCGGCCCAGGCCATTGTTCGTCAGGCCAAACACATACTCGCCGGTCGTCGGCGGGACGAAATAACCCGTCCACCGGGCAGAAAAATCCACGTTGGCCAGTTGCCCCGGGATTGGCGCCCCCTTGCTGAGTCGAATTTCCTGCGGCCGAAAGCAATGGACGGGAGCGCCGCCCAGGGTGGGCTGCCCAAAGTACTCACAGTTGAAACCGCGTTCGGTCAGGGCCTCGTCGGCGTAGACGTGCTCTGCCGTCAGGCCGGGCAGCGAACCATCGGCGCTGCAGCCTGGTTGGTAGCGGATAGAAATCCGGTCACCGCACCGCTCCGTCAGGCTTTGCAGCACGGACACCGCATAGTGCGGGTTGACCCGCGCACTGCCGTGGCCCTGGATCACCGGATCTTTGGCCAGCGGTCCAATGAGGGCGATCGACCGTATCGCGCTGGCCTCCAGCGGCAACTGCCCGTTGGAGTTTTTCAACAGGACGATGGCCTCACCCGCGGCCAGACGCGCCAGCTCCGCCTGGCCGCGCTGCGAGAAGTCGGCCGCCGCCGATGCCGCGGAGGGCTGGCGGTCGGAGGCGCGCAGGACCAGCGTCAGGATCCGGCGCGCCCGTTCATCCAGCGCCTGTTCCGGTACCTCGCCCCGGGTCACCGCCTCAAAGAGCTCCTGGCGGGCGGCGGCCTTGCCGCCCGGCATTTCGAGATCCAGGCCGACCTGGGCGGAAGCGAGGCGGTCATAGACCGCATACCAATCGGAGATCACGGGGCCGTCGAAGCCCCATTCGGTCTTCAGCACCGCGCTCAGGAATTCCTGGCTTTCGGACAGGGAAGTGCCGTTGACCTTGTTATACGAGCACATCAGGCTCCAGGCGCGGGCCTCTGTGACGGCGGATTCAAACGCCGGCAGGTAGATCTCGCGCAAAGCCCGTTCATCCACTTCCGAATTCAGCGTCAGGCGCTCAAACTCGGAGTTGTTGCAGAGAAAGTGCTTGACACACGCCCCCACGCCCTGGCTCTGCAAGCCCTCGATGTAGGCGGCCGCCAAACGGGCGGATAACCAGGGGTCTTCCGAGAAGTACTCGAAGTTGCGCCCGCACAGCGGCGAACGCTGGATGTTCACGGCCGGCCCCAGCAAGACATGGCAGCCCTGGGCCTGCGTCTCGGCGCCTAAAGCCGCCCCGACCTGCCGGATCAACGCCTGGTTCCAGGTCGCGGCCAGTGCGCTACCGGTCGGGAAAGCGGTGGCCGGCCGGCTGTCGATGGCCCGCAGTTCATTGCCGACGTATCGGACGCCATGCGGCCCATCGACCACGCGGATGGCGGGAATCCCATGTTGATCGAACGCCTGCGTGTGCCAAAAATCAGCGCCGATGCAGAGCGCCACCTTCTCCGGCAGGCTCAGCGCGCGCACCAACTGGTTGACTTTCTCGCCGACCTCCACAACCATGTCCCCTCCCGCCCGGTGCCTGCCTGGGAGCCGGATAGTCCGACTCTGGGTTTAGCCAAGTCTGTGGGCCGCCCACCCCGCTGTGGCGCTGGCTGGCGCCTTAATCCGTCAAGACCCACTTTCGCCGTTTGATCCACCCGGGAGCCTTTTGGAGCAGTTCGCGGGCTTGCTCTTCCGAGTCCGTCGATGTGATCATCAACAGGCCTTCTGGCTCCAGTTCCCGGACCAGGGTTTCGACCTCCCAGTCCTTGCAGTACACCTGCAGCAACTTGCCGCCGGCCTGGATCCGGCGCAACAACGGCAGCCATTGGCTGGTGGGCGCGGCCCCCTCTCCCTGGATCCATTGGATCCCGGTTAGCCGCGGCAGGGCCAGCAGCGCGTCCAGGTGGCGGATCGCGCCGGGGCCGTCCAGGTGGTAGATCGTCCGCTCGACCCAGCGGGTCTGCTGCTCAAGAGCCGGCAAGAAATGCTCGTTGAACATTTTCGGGGAGATCATGATCGAGAAATCGCACTGCAGATCGGTATAGGGGATGTCCGTCCGCAGCTGGATCCAATTGTGATAGCCCCCGATGTACTGGTGGATGACGCCATGGCAGGCCTGCCAATAGCGGTACCAGGTATCGTTCAGCTCCTCCAGGGCGGCGCGCACGACGCCCGGGTGATCCATCAGGTCGAGGGCCAATTCCTGCGAGCCGCGGAGCAGAGCCAAGATCTGGCTCGGCCCGTTCAAATCCGGGATGCCGACATAGAAGCGGTTCTTGGCGATCCGCGCGCCGGCCTCCAGAAGCTGCCGGGTCAGGCGCCACCAGGGGCTGTCCGGGTCGAATTGGTACGTTGGGCGCTGTTCCCAGTCCGTTAAGACCGGGTCCGCCCAGGCCGTCCCGGCCGGCCCCAGCAGGCGGTACGGGCAGCCCAGGTACGCCGCCATGATGGCCACCATCCGTGAAGAGACGGGGAAGACGATCGGAAAGGCCTCGCCGCCCCAAAAGAGGGAGTCGACCTGCCGGTTGATGCGCCGCAGGATATGGTCCGGGTTGGTGAACCAATCCGTGATCTCGGCCTGGGGAACGCCGGCCGGACTGACCACCTGGGCCAGGCTGTCCCAGGTGTGGCCCGCGCGCGGGGCGGTCACCTGAATGACCGGGCGATCGATGACCGCCCCCTCCCACCAGGCCGCGATCCGCTTTTCGGCTGCCTGCCAATCATCCTTTGTGGTGAGTTCCATCGCCGGCGCTCCTAGACGTAGCCCTGGTACTGCCTGCCCTCATCCAACATGGCCAGGTAGTTCCTGACCGGGATGTAATTCGCCACGCTGTTGCCCGTCCCCAAGGCCCACCCGCCGCCCGGCGCACAGGCCTCGATCACCTTGCGCGTATACGCCCGCACCTCGTCTTCAGTCGAGCGGGTGAGCGTGTCCACATCCAGGCCGCCCAGGATAGCCACCCGCTGTCCCCACCTGGCCTTGGCCTCGGCCACAGGCAGGATAACGTCCTCGAACGAATGCTTGGCGTCAATGCCCACCCCATCGATCAGTTCGTCCATGATCGTCTGCAGGTTGCCGCAGGAATGGAGCAGGAACGGCAGGTGGTGGGCGTGGGTGATCTCCACCAGCTTCTTTTGCCAGGGGAAGACGTACTGCCGCAGATACTTCGGAGAAATCAGAGGACCAGACTTGAAGCCCATGTCATCGCCCAGCCACATCGCCCCGATCCCCGGCCTCTCCGCAACGGCCGACCAAATTCCGACCAGCATCTCGCCCACCTTGGTCGCCACGGCTTCCACCAGGGCTGGATCTTCGCGCAGGGCAAACGACAGGTTCATCATGCCCATCAGCCACATCATGTTTTCCAGCTGGCCGCCCGGCCCCATGAAAATGATCTTCATGCCCTCCGGCAGGCGTTTGGCGACGTACTCCAGACTATGAAAGTCAAGGTCCGCCACTGTGGGCCAGCGATAGCGCTCGAAATCATCCCAGTTCGCGATGACCCCGGTCGCTTCATTCACCCAGGCCCGGTTGCCCTTCGACTGTTCCCCAGCGGTGTCCTTAATCTCCTGGCGGTTCAAAAGGAACACGAGCTGGCAGGGCACCGTGATGTAGTCATAGCCAGCTTCCAGCCAAAAGCGCAGGATCCGGTCAAAGGCATATTCCTGGGCGGCGTAATCGATCGGGACGCCGATCGCGTTGGGGATCACGGGGATAGGCTCGCCAATCACAGCCGCCATAATCGGGTTGTCGGCGAACAGTTCGACAAACGGCAGGCGGTCCGGCTGGCCTTGGCGCCGGAGCACTTTTTCCAGCCGCGCGAAGTCGGGAGTGGGCGGATTGTGGATCATGAAGAAGTGTCTCCTTCAGCCTTTGATACCGGACAGAGCGGTTCCTTGCACAAAATACCGCTGCAAGACGATGACCAGGATGATCACGGGGATAACCGACATCGCCCCGCCCGCGATCTGCAGGTAGCGGCTGACGCCCATATACCCCTGCAGCGCCAGCACAGCCAGATTGATCGTCCAATTGGCACGATCGCTGAGCACGATCAGCGGCCAGAGCAGGTCATTCCAGTGGTACAGAAACGCGAAGGCGCCGAGCGTGGCCAGCGCTGGCCCGCACAGCGGCAGCGCGACCGTGCGGTAGATCATGAACTCCGAGGCCCCGTCCATTCTGGCCGCATCAATGAGGTCGTCCGGGATGTCCAGCATGAACTGGCGCATCATGAAAACGCCAAAGGCCGTGACGAAATGCGGCGCCATCACGCCCAGCAGCGTGTTGTTGATATCGATCTGGTTGATCATCCAGAACCACGGGATGATGTTGATAAACAGCGGGATCGTCATGCTGCCCAGCAGCAGCAAAAAGACCAGGTCCCGGCCGGGAAACCGGTATTTGGCGAAGCCAAAGCCGGCCAGGGAGCTGGTGAACAGCTGCACCAGGGTCACACCACCGGCCACGATCAGGGTGTTGAGGTAGGGTCGCAGACCCTGAATTCGCCCCCAGGCTACCTGGAAGTTTTGCCACTGGGGAATAGCTGGCAGAAACCGCCCCGGGATAGCGGCCGATTCGGCCTCCGTCATCAGGGCCATCGAGATCATGTAGAAATACGGGAAAGTGATCACCGTGACCACGACGATCATGATCAGGTAAATCAGGAGCAGATTCGCTTGCGACTGCAGGCGCGGCCGGTTCAACCTTGTCATCGGACACCTCGCAGGGCGTTCAAGAGCGCTGTTCGCGCAACAGGCGCAATTGAATGACGGATAGCGCCATGAGAATGGCGAACAGGATAAAAGCCATGGCGGCTCCCTGGCCAGCCCGCCCATTGACAAACACGGTTTTGTACATCTGCAAAACCACCGTGTTCGTCGCGTCGGCCGGCCCGCCATCGGTGCTGGAGATAACCAGGTCAAACACCTGCAGGCCGCTGATCGTGCTCATCACCGTCACGAACGCAATCACCGGCGTCAGCTGGGGCAGCGTGATGTACCAGAACTGCTGCCAGCCGTTGGCGCCATCGATACTGGCCGCTTCCGCGTACTCTTCCGGGATCCCTTGCAGACCCGCCAGGAAGACGATGGCGTAATAGCCGACAAATTGGTACGTCCCCATGATGATCACGGCGATCAGGGCTGTATCCGGGTTGGTCATCCAGCCCACCGCCGGGAAACCCAGGAACCCGGTTATTGTGTTCAGGATCCCGAAGTCTTTGTGAAACATGTTCGCCCACATGTGGCCCAGAACGACGGGCGAGGTGGCCATGGGCAGGAAGAGGGCGACCCGCCAAAAGCGCAGGCCTTTGAGTTTCGGGTAGTTCATCAGCATGGCCAGCGCCAGGCCGATCACCACATTGCCGATCACCCGGGCCACGGCGTAGTATCCAGAATTGATCAGGGACGGGAGAAACCGCTTGTCGAGCGTCAGCAGAAATTCGTAGTTTCGCCAGCCGACCCACTTGGCTTCGGTCAGGCTGGCCAGAGGATTCCAGCTGTGCAGGCTGATCCAAAAACCAAACAGCAGCGGGCCCAGGATCACGATCAGCAAGAAGAGGGTCACCGGCAGGACAAAGAGAAAGCCCCACCGCTCGCGCCTCTGCGCGATGGAGATTCTGCGACCGGGCCGTGGTTGGTTTGGGGCGACGGCTTCACGCCCGGCCAGGGGGTTCACGGTCGTTCCATTTGTTGGCATGTGTCAACCCCAATCCCCAGACAGGAATCCAACCCGATGCCAGGGCTTGGGCCAAACGGCCCAAGCCCTGATCCTAGTTTACCGGCCCGCTAACGCCTTCACGGCATCTGCAGCAACGCATCCACTTGTTCGGCGGCGTCGTTGAGCGCCTCTTCTGGTGTTTTCTTGAGGAACCAGGCGTTCTCTAGTTCGACATTAATGATGTTGACGGCCTCTTCATACTGCGGGAAGGCCAGGGGCGCCCTGGCGTAACTCTGCGCCTCCACAAAAGCCGGGAACACGTCGGTGGAGAACACGTCCTTCATCGCCTCGAGGTCGCCGAACCGCGCCGGCATCACCGAAGCGATATCGTAGTAGAACTGCGCGCAGCGCGTTGGCTTGCCTTCGCCCAGGGTTTCCTGGGTAAACCAGCGGATGAAGTCCCAGGCCGCCTCTTTATTGGGCGATTTCTCATTGACGAAGATGAACCAGGAGTACACGATCGCCCCGGACTCCTTGCCGTTGCCATGCGGAACAGGCGCCGAGCCGAATGCGGCTGGATCATTGTACGTGGTCAGATAGAACCGCACCCAGTTGGGCAGAACCGTAATCGCGACGCGATCGGTGTACCAATCGGTGTAGGTCAACTCCGGATTGAAGGCTCCGGCCTGGACGAGGTCGGTCATCAGGGTGAGCACTTCCACGCCTTCAGGGCTGTTGAAGGCCGATTTCGACATATCCTCGGCGAAGATATCCCCCCCGTTCGAATACAGCAGTGACGCAAACGGCAGGTACTCCGAGTTCAGGTTGCCCACCCACTCCGAATAGCCGTATTGAATGGTGTTGCCCTCGGCATCCTTCTTGGTCAGCTTGAGGGCGTACTCCTTGAGCTCTGCCAGGGTTTCCGGCGGGCGCGAATAGCCGGCCTCCGCGAGCATCGCTTTGTTGTACAGCATGACGGTCGTGTTGGCGTCCATCGGCACGCCGTGTATCTTGCCATCCCAGGTCACCGCGTCGATGACGCCCTGCGGGTAGTTCTTCTGCACATCGGCCACGATGTCCGCCGGCACCTCCGACAGGATCCCGCTTTGGGCCAGGTTGCCCACCCACCAGGCCGGCAGCTGATACAAGTCCGGCGGGTTATCCCCCAACTGATCGGTCGCAACGCGCGCCTGCAAATCCGCGAAGGCTGTCGAAATCTGCTCGACGGTTACATTCGGGTGCAGTTGGTTGTACTCGGCCAGATACGTTTCCAGGCCGGCATGCCAGGTTTCATTGACCAGGTGGTTGCTGATGCTGAGTTTGACCGGCGCCGGCGGCTGGGTGGGACCCGCGGCCTGGGTCGGCTCCGGCGCGTTGGTATTGGCCGGCGCGCTGGTGGGGGTGGCTGCCGGCGCGCAACCGGCGAGCAATAGAGCGGCGACGAGAATCAGCTTCCCCTGGGGGAAGAACATCCGCATCAGGTGGTTTCGCTTCGACATCTTGCTCCTCCAAGTTTGTCATCTGACAGGCAAAGATCGACCGCGTGACGGTGGTGCGCTCCACTTGGTTCAAGGGCGTCTGGTTGTGAGCACCTCCTATTTCGCTTAGGCGGCTGGCTAGGTGGGTGGACAGGTTGCCGACCTAGCCCGTTCCCGATTGGTTGGCATTCAGGCGCTTCAAGGGCACGACTTCCCCAGGGTGCAGTCAGCGGCTCCTGCGCGGCCAAACTTGACCTGCCCGCCTCGGAAACATCGCGGGTTACCCCGACAACCAAACGTTCAGGTCAGCCCGCTCTGGCTCCGGCCACAAGGGAGGCCGTCTCCACTGTTAGCACCATGACCTTGCCGACCCCTCATCTGCGGCCTTCTAGCACAGTCAGGCCACGACTGTAAATTCAAAATTTTGAATACAATAATAACAAAAACACAAGAACAGTCAAGATATCACCCAATAAATATTCAAAATGCCGTCTCAAAACCGTGTCTTGGCACGCGCTCGTTACCCCAGTCTTCATTCAGGCTCTGCCCCCTGGCTAATGCGTCCGCCTAATAGGCACCTGCGGTCTGGGCCAATTCCATTGCGATCCGGAGGTTCTCGACCGGGGTGCCGCGCGGAGTCGTATCGGCGCTCCCCAAAAGCACGCCCGGGTTACCTTTGACAGCTTGGATCAATTTCGCGACTGTGTCCGTGAAGGTCTGTCGATCAGGGTCGATGAAGGTAGTTGGGTCAATGCCGCCGATCACCACTTTCCCGCTCAACTGGGCAGCGGCTTGATCCAGGGGCATATCGCCTGTCGGTGACGGGGCGATATCCGCCACGCCGGCGAACCTAGCCCCGCTGATATCCGGCATAAAGACCTTGAGCTTGCCGCACATATGCACGAGGTGGATCTTCCCGGCTTGCGTCAAGATGTCAGCATACTCGTTCAAGCATGGCAAGCAGTATTGCCGGAAGACCTTGGGCGACAACAGCGTGCTGGAGGTGTTCTCGTATTGAATGACGACGCGGGCCGGCGAGTTGGCCAGAACCTGCTCGGTATAGCGCTTCATAGCGGCGTGCAGTTTGGCCAGTATGTCTTCCACCTCGGAACGGTAGTCTGCCAGCAGGTAATAGGTGTTCTGCAAACCCCACACCATTTCGATCAGATACATGAGGGGAGTATTCATCAAGCTGACTGTGGCCAGGCCATCCTCGCCCAACTCCTGGTTGATTCGGCGATATGCGGTTGGGTCGGGTGTGTAGGTGGTGCCGCTCAGGTGGTCAACAGCGAAGTGAAAGACCCGCAACTCATCGCCGTTAGTGACCAGGTGCTTGAGAGGGTGAGGGATCCAGCCGACTTCACCCGTGAAGCCCCAGGTGCCTACCAGCTTCCCGACCGGCGTGCGGAGGGTTTCGGTCAGAACGCCATCGACGGTTTCCGAGGTGATCTGCACAGTGGAATCGAACGGCCCGAGATAATCCAGATATGTCGCGCGGCGTTCACGCGGGTCGCTGGCCGGGACATGCCGCAGCAGAATGTCGCACCCTAAGGCCCGGCTGGCGGCGAGCATGCCAGCGGCATAGGCATAGCCGCTGGATTGCACTGTTTTCGGGATCGAGGCTGGCATGTCCTTGAGCGTATAGACATCGATCAGAGGGACGAAAGGGAGACGGTCCACTGGCCTTCTTTCGAGCGCGGCTAGGATCCGCTGCCGGCCGGTCATCATGTTTGGATTACTCCCGGTTCCCGTGGCGGCGGTCTAGCCGATCGGCCGCGTCGAAGAGCGGACGATCAACTCAACCGGCAAGATCTTTCGCACCGGCATCTGAGCCTCTTGTGAGAAGTGCTCCAGCAGCGCTTGCGTGGCCAGTTTGCCTAACTCAGTCACTGGTTGAAAAATGGTGGACAAGGGTGGGGTTGAGGTGCTGGAAAAACTGAGCCCGTCGAAGCCCATCACGGCCACATCGTCCGGCACCCGGAGCCCTCTCTCCTGGAGGATCTTCAGGACACTCACCGCTCGGTTGTCGTTGAAGGCGAAGATGGCCGTGGGTGGCTCGGGCATTGCCAGCAGGCTGCTGATCGCCTCGCGGATGCCGGCGGGATCATCGGAGGTGTGCCGGAGCAGCCGCTCGTCAAAAGCAATGCCGCGCTCCGTCAGGGCTTGCTGATAGCCGGCCAACCGGTCAGAGTTCTCGGGGTCGAGCGAGACGCGGCCAATGTAAGCAATGCGGCGATGGCCGGCGTCCAGCAGGTGCAGGGTGGCCAGGCGGCCGCCGCCAGCATTGTCAGCCGCGACAAAGGAGACCTGGGGATCTTCGACCCGCTGGCTGACCACAACGAAGGGCATTTCCTGTTGGGTGAGCATGTTGATCTGACCCGTCAGGTCAACGCCGCCAGCCATCAGGATGATGCCATCTACTTCTTTGGATTGGCAAATGCGCAACAGGCGATCCGGCTGGGCTGCCGAGGCCAGGGTATACAGCACCAAGTTGTAGTCGGCGATCTCTGCCGCATTGGCCGCTCCGCGCAGCTCAGCGAAGTAGAACTCGCTTTTCTGTTGAGTTTCAGTTCGCGACAGGCAATAGACCACGCCAATTCTGCGCGTTTCTTTGCGCCGCAGGTTTCGCGCTGCGGCATCCGGAAAATAGCCTAACGCCTTGGCAGCGGCATGAACCTGCTGCTTCGTGCGTTCAGAGATATCCCCGTAATCGTTCAAGGCCTTGGATACCGTAGACACTGATAGGCCCAAGTGGTCTGCCAAGTCCTTGATCGTGATCGCCATCGTGGCTTCTCTAAAACGTTTTAGCTAAATCGATTTAGTAAGAAGTTAGCACGATTCCATCCTTCGAGTCAATACATTGCTTGTTATCTGTTGGACGACAAAACTTTATGGAGTACTGCTCGGCCCGTTTTTCGCGAACAGCCGGGCCGAGCAGTTGTGTTAAACGGGCCGTCACTTACGGGACGCTACGCTTTTCCTACGGTTCTGGTCTTGGTCTCTTTTTTATTCACGCCTTTGAATTATAATACGTCGACTGATTAGCCCAGGGAGCGACAGCCGCATGGGCGACGGCTTGAGAGAAGTGTGCTGATGCGGGGCATACGCATTTGCCTTGCCCTCCGGCGAGGCGCGCCCTGCCTGAGCTCGGCAACCCAATCTCACCGCTTCTGCTGGCAAGGCGGCCCGGGCCAGGCCGCACCGTTGGATTGACCCACCTGCGTCACTCGCCCGCTGACGGACCGGTTGTCGAAATCAGCCCGAGCCCGGGCGCATAGGTAGAGGCCTCTATGGGAGACGGACCCTACGTGCTTGGCATTGATCAAGGCACCAGTGGCACCCGCGCCCTGGTTCTGGACCGCGAGGGCCGGGTGCACGGCTATGGCTATCGGCCGCTCGCCCGTCTTTATCCCCGGCCAGACTGGGTTGAGCAGGACCCCGCTGCTGTCACGCACAGCCTGCGCGAGGCCATGGCCCAGGCCTTGGCCGAGGCCGGCGCCCATCCAGCTGATTTCGCAGCCTGCGGGATTGCCTGTCAGCGCAATACCGATTTCGCTTGGGATGCGCAGACGGGCCACCCACTAGCCAACGCCATCACCTGGCAGGATCTACGCACGCTGCACCTCCTCGGCGAGCTGGCCGACTGGCCGCTTGCCCTGGAGGCGCGCCATCGACTGGGCCAAGCACCAGGGCCTTTCAGTTCCGCCTTGCATCTCGCGTGGCGGTTTCGCGAAGAGGCGGCCGTCAAGGCGGCGGCCGCCGCCGGGCGCTTGCGGCTGGGTCTTTCAGCCGCCTGGCTCCTGAGCGCCCTCGGCCGGCCGGCCGCGCACCAGATGGACTACACCTTGGTTCAAGCCATGGGCCTCTACGACTTCCGCGCCCGTGACTATTGGGAGGCTTGGCTCCAGTGGTTGGGAGTACCCCGCGCGGCGCTGCCCACGCCCACACCCACCATTAACGACTTTGGGGTGCTCCGCGTCACCGGCCTTGACGGAGCGGAGGCGGCCGTGCCCGTGCTGGCCATGATCGGCGACCAGCAAGGCGCGCTGTTCGGCTACGACTGCCGCCGCCCGGGTGACGCCGAGTGCACGCACGGCACCGCCTCGTTCGTAGATGTCTGCCTCGGGGCCAAGGCCCCTGAGCAAGCCAAGCTCAACGTCTTCTTCGCCTGGGTGCTGGGAACCAAGGCCACGTATTGCCTTGAAGCCGACATGACCGTTACCGGCGCAGCCGTGCGGTGGATGTGCGAAAGCGCCCGGCTGCTGGAAGGCGACGAAGAGTTAGGCCTTCTGGCCGCCTCCGTGCCTGACACAGGCGGCGTGTATTTTGTCCCGGCCTTCACCGGCCTCAACGTACCTGACAACGACTCGGCGGCCCGTGGAACCCTCTTGGGGCTGGCGCTGGGCAGCACCCGCGGCCACATTGCGCGCGCTTTCCTCGAAGCCATTGGCTACCAGACCCGGGCCGTCCTCGAGGCCATCGCGGCTGAGACCGGCCAGCGTGTGGAACGTCTATCGGTCGGAGGCGGCCTGGCGAGCAACGATGAAGCCTGTCAGATCCAGGCGGACTTGGCCGGTGTGCCGGTGGTGCGGCCGGCCTTCAATCAGATGACGGCCCGCGCCGCTGCACTGCTAGCAGGTTTGGGAGCAGGCCTCTGGCGCAACCTGGATGACCTTCCCGAGCTGCCCGCTGAACACCGCCTTTTTGAGCCGCGGCTCAGCGCTGAGCGCCGCGACGCGGGATACACTGACTGGCAAAGAGCCGTGAGCCTGGCCCGCAGTTGGGGGCGAGCCAAGCAATCAGGCTAGAGCAAGTCCGCTGGCGCTGACGTCACCCCGGCCCCGGCTCCCCACTGCGCTTCGCTGCGAGGGCCATGTTTCGCCGGAATGACCGAGCGTAAGTCAGATCGGGAACCGCTTTGGGGCACAAGCCTGGGGCTGGCGCGGATAGGCGCGCAGTTGGCCGCCGCGCTGAGGCGCGTCAAAAACCCAGCGCGCAGCCGTCGGCGCGCGGATCGCTGCCGCCCCACAGCACGCCGTTCGGGTCACGGCGGATGATCTGACCGCGGCCGAAAGCGGCGCGCGCGTAGCCGCCGATCTCGGCGCGCAGCGGATGGCCGCGCTGGCGCAGGCTGTCTACCAGGTCCGCCGGCAGGCCGGCCTCCAGCAGTACTGTGCCGCCGGCGCGGCCCTCCTCGATACAGAAGCGCGGCCGGTCCAGCGCCGCCTGCGGGTCCAGGCCGTCGTCGGCCAGACCCACCACGACCTGCACATGTCCTTGCGGCTGCATGAAGCCGCCCATCACACCGAACGGGCCGTAGAGCGAACCGTCGGCGCGCGTGAGCAGGCCCGGGATGATGGTGTGGTAGGGGCGCTTGCCGGGCCGCAGTGCGTTGGGATGCCCCGGGTCCAGCGAGAAGTTGTGGCCGCGGTTCTGCAGCGTGAAGCCCCAGGATTGGCCGGCCTCATCCTCGGGCACGAGGCCGGTGCCGAAGCCCATGTAGTTGCTGTTGATCAGCGAGCAGGCGTTGCCCTGGCCATCCACGGCGCACAGGTACACGGTGCCAGACGCCGCCACCGGGGCGCCGCGCTGGATCTCCAGGCTGGCGTGCCCCCGATCGATCAGGCGGCGTCGTTCGGCGGCATAGCGCGCGGACAACAGCGCCTCCAGCGGGATATCCGTGAACGCGGGATCGGCCACATACCAACGCGCGTCGGCGAAGGCCGCGCGCAGTGCCTCGATCAACAGATGCCAGCGTTCCGGGCTGAACGGCGCCAGCGGGGCGAGGTCATAACCGGAAAGGATGTTCAGCGCCAGCAGGGCGGTCACGCCCTGGCCGTTGGGCGGGCACTCCCACACCCGCAGCCCGCGATAGGCCACGCTCAGCGGCGTTTCCCAGGTGGACGTGTGCGCGGCCAGGTCGGTCTCGCTCAGGCAGCCGCCGGCCGCCTGCACGCGCCGGGCGATGGCGCGCGCCAGCGCGCCCTGGTAGAACGCGGCGGCGCCGCCCTCGGCCACAGCCCGCAGCGTGCGGGCCAGGCCCGGGTTGTGGAAGATCTCGCCGGCCCGCGGCGCGCGGCCGTCCACAGTGAGCGCCGCGCCGCCCGGGGTCTGCGCCAGGCGGGCGGCCGAGCGGCCCCAGAAGTGGCTGGTGAGAGGCGCCACTGGGAAGCCCGCTTCCGCCAGGTGGATGGCGGGAGCCAACACTTCCGCCAGCGGCCGGGTGCCATGCCGGGCGATCAGGTCGCACCAGGCGGCGCAGGCGCCGGGGATTGTGACTGTGTGGGCGTGGTAGGGGTCGGCGAAATCCCCGCCGGCGGCCAGGCCCTGCCTCTGGATCAGTTCGATGGATAGGCCGGCCGGCGCCCGGCCGGAGCCATTCAGGGCAGTCACAGCGCCCGTCGCGGCGTCGAAGTACAAGGCGAAACAATCCCCGCCGATGCCCGTGGAAGTCGGCTCGGTGACGTTCAGGGCGGCGGCCATGGCCACGGCGGCGTCGGCGGCGTTGCCGCCTCGCATGAGCAGGGCGAGGCCGGCCTGGGAGGCCAGCGGCTGGCTGCTGGCCGTCATCCCGCGGCGGGCGAGGACGGGGGAACGGTAGGAAGCGAAAATCGGTTCGAGCATGGTGATTGAGCCATACCTGGCGGCTCGCCGGCGACCACAGCCGCCGGGGTGGCGGGACCAGACGGGCCGGCCCCAGTGTACGCGCCCGCCGGGGGGCGGTCAACGGCCCCGGTCGGGGTATGGGAATTGGGGGGTTCTGGCCCTTGCCGATTCGCAGGAGTGCGAGGATAATCAGCCCCACTTTTAGCTTTCCCAGCCAACCACAATTTAAGGAGGTGCTATCGCGGTAGCTCACAGCCGTGCCCGCTCTGAGTTTGTTTCAGCACAACTCATGGATGGACCGACCAATTCTAGGAGAAGAAGATAATGAAACGCACGTCCTACGTTTTCTCGGCGATCATTATCGCCAGCTTGGTCCTGGCGGCCTGCGCCCCCGCCGCCACGCAGGCGCCCGCCGGCCCGGCGACCGTGAAAGTCTACTCCAGCCTGCCGCTGACTGGTTCCAGCGCTGGCCAGACGACCACGATTGTTAACGCCATCAATCTGGCCATTGAGCAGCAGACCGACGGTGGCCTGGTGTGTGAAGGCAAGATCAAGATCGAGTACGAGTCGCTGGACGACGCCACCGCCGCGGCCGGCCAGTGGGATGCGGCCAAGGAGCAGGAGAACGCCAACAAGGCTGTGGCTGACCCGACCACCGTGGCCTACATCGGCACGTTCAACTCCGGCGCGGCCCGCGTCTCCATCCCGATCCTGAACCAGGCCGGCATCGTCATGGTCAGCCCGGCCAACACCGCCGACGACCTGACCGCTGGCGCCGACACGGCCAAGTACTACCCGACCGGCAAGCGCAACTACACGCGCGTGGTCGCTCGCGACGCCTTCCAGGGCGCGTTCGCCGCGCGCTGGGCCGCCAAGCTGGGCGCCAAGAACGTCTACATCCTGGACGACACCCAGATCTACGGCAAGGGCGTGGCCGACCAGTTCGAGTCCAACACGGCCGCCAACGGCCTGACCGTGGTCGGGCGCGACGGCATCGACGGCAAGGCCGCCGACTATAAGGCCCTGGCCACCAAGATCGCCGGCACCAACCCGGACCTGATCTACTACGGCGGCATCACCCAGAACAACGCCGGCCAGCTGCTCAAGGACATCCGCGCCGCCGGCATCACGGCCATGTTCATGGGCCCGGACGGCATCCTGGAGAGCGCCTTCATCGAAGCCGCCGGCGCCGACGTGGCCGAGGGCGTGTACGGCACGATCGCCGGCAACCCGCGCGCCAAGCTGCCGCCGGCCGGCCAGAAGTTCTACACGGACTACCAGGCCAAGTTCAACAGCGAGCCGGAAGCCTACGCCATCTATGGGTATGAGGCCGCCAGCGTGGTGATCAAGGGCATCAGCACCGCCTGCTCCACGGACAAGGCCGCCGTCCTGGATGCGGTCTTCGCCACCAAGAACTTCGCCGGTGTGCTCGGCACCTGGTCGTTTGACGCCAACGGCGACACCGACCTGGTGGCCATGCTCGGCAATGTGGTCAAGGGCGGCAAGTGGGAAGAGGCTCCGGCCGACATCCTGCCGTAACGACCAAGTTGTCTAGCCCGCGATGCTGCCTTTCTGGTAGCCAAGCCTAGGTGAGAAAGAAGAGGGAGTGAAGTGATCCCACTTTGCTCCCTCTTCGTCTATCCGCCGGTCGGCCGTGTCCTTCGGTGAGTTATGCCACAATTCTCCCCTGCTACCCAACGTCTGCTGAGAACGCTGCTCGGGGTCGCCGTCATCTACCTGGCTTTGATCCTGGGCCAGCCGGCCGGCCTGGATCTGGTGCGCATTGTCGATGATATCCGCACCACCCCCACGAATATCGTCCAGCAACTGATCATCGGCCTGTCTAACGGCGCCATCATCGTCATCATCGCCTTGGGCTACACTTTGGTGTACGGCATTATCGAGCTTGTGAATTTTGCCCACGGCGAAGTCTTCATGTTGGGCGCCTTCACGGCGCTGCTGGCGCTCTCGCTCTTCACCAGCACCACGGCCGCCGGCGGCCTGACCGCGCCGCTGTGGGCGGCTCTGCTGGGCTTCATCCCGGCCATGCTGGTGTGCGGCCTGCTGAATGCCGGCATCGAGCGCCTGGCCTATCGTCGGCTGCGCAACTCGCCCAAGCTGGCGGTGCTGATCAGCGCCATCGGCATGTCCTTCATCTTGCAGAACGTCGGTCTGCAGCTGGGCGCCTTCGGCAAGCTCACCCAGGTGGGGCCGCAGTTTGAGTTCCTGCGCGTGCTCGGCTCCAACAACGCCGCCCCCAAGAGCTTTCCGGTCGTGCTCAGCACCGAAAACCTGCTGGGCGACTTTATCATCCGCGTCACCGCCGCCGACCTGCTGGTGATGGGCACGGCCCTGGTGCTGATGCTGGCCCTCAACTGGTTCGTGCAGAACACGCGCCTGGGCAAGGCCATGCGCGCCACCGCCCAGAACCGGGATGCGGCGGCCATGATGGGCATCAACGTAGACCAGATCATCGCCCTGACCTTCCTGATCGGCGGCGCCCTGGCCGGCGCGGCCGGCATGATGTTCGGCCTGTACAACGGCACGGCCGTCTTCACCATGGGCTTCACGGCCGGGCTGCGCTCGTTCACGGCCGCCGTGCTGGGCGGCATCGGCAACATCCGCGGCGCCGCCCTGGGCGGGGTGCTGATCGGCCTGCTGGCCGCCTTCAGCGACCAGTATCTGGCCGTGCGCTGGACCAACGCCTGGGTGTTCCTGATCCTGGTGCTGGTGCTGCTCTTCCGGCCCACCGGCCTGCTGGGGCAGGAGTCTGGAGACAAAGCCTGATGAAGCAGAAACTGCTCACCAACGCCGAAATCATCGGCATCCTGCTCATGGGTTTTGTGGCCCTGATCACGGGCGGCTGGTCCGTGGTCATCCTGGTGGTGCTGCTGGGCGCCCTGGTCGGCGTCAACGTGCCGGCTCAGCCCGGAGCCTGGCGGCGGGCGGTGCTGCCGGGCCTGATCAGCGCCCTGGCCGTGGTGCTGGTGACCGTCTTCCACAACACCGTCATCGCCGGCTTGCCTAAGCAGGAGCACATCCCGCCGGCGTCCACCTCGTTCCTGGTCTACCTCGGGTCACTGGGGCTGGGCACGGCCGTGGCGGTGGGGGTGGCCGCCCTGCGCTCGGCCCCCGATCCGCGCGTGCGCCGCTTCGGCCTGCTCGGCCTGCTGCTGGTCTGCGCCGTGGCCTTCCCGTTCTTCGAGCAATACGCCCAGCTCTTCTGGGCGAACGCCATCATCGTGGCCATGATCTTCGCCCTGCAGGCGCTGGGCCTGAACATCGTGGCCGGCTACGCCGGCATGCTGGATCTGGGCTACGTCGCCTTCTTCGCCATCGGCGGTTACACCATCGCCATGTTGAACTCGCCGCAGTTCAACCTGCAGATCAGCTTCTGGCTGGTGATCTGGATCGCGGCGGCGGCGGCGGCGCTGTTCGGCCTGCTGCTGGGCGCGCCCGTCATCCCGCTGCGCGGCGACTACCTGGCCATCGTCACCCTGGGCTTCGGCGAGATCGTGCCGATCGTCTTCCGCAACCTGAACGCCGTTAAGATCGCCGAGCCGCTGAGCGAGCTGGCGGCGCTGGTCTTCGGCCGGCCGGAGCTGGCGCTCTGCCTGGCCGGCTGCGTGGAGCCGCTCAACATCACCAATGGCACCGACGGCATCAACCCGATCGGCCGGCCGGTCCTGCCGGGCGTGGCCTTCGTCACCGGCCAGTACATCCCCTGGTATTTCCTGATCCTGACGCTGCTGGCGGTCTCGGTCTTTTTCATCTCGCGCCTGCGCCGCAGCCGCATGGGCCGGGCCTGGGTGGCCATCCGCGAGGATGAGCTGGCCGCCAACTCCATGGGCATCGACCTGGTGCGCACCAAGCTGGCGGCCTTCATGCTCGGCGCCATGTTCAGCGGCTTCGCCGGCGCCTTCTACGGCTCGTATGTCTCGTTCGTCTCGCCGGACGCCTTTGACTTCAGCATTTCGGTCATCGTGCTGTGCATGGTCATCCTGGGCGGCACCGGCAGCATCGTGGGCGTGCTGCTGGGCGGCTTTATCATCAAAGTGGCCGACCTGCTGCTGCTGGACAAGCTCCAGGTGGTGTTGGGCGGCGTGCTGCAGGCGACGATCTTCCAAGGCATCCAGAACCAGGGCATGCAGAACTTCCTGGAGAGCCTGTTCAACGCCAGCCAGTACAAGCTGCTGCTGTTCGGCATCATCCTGGTCACCATGATGCAGTTCCGGCCGCAAGGTCTGGTGCCGAGCACCACCGAAAGGGGGCACTGACATGGCCCCGCTGCTGGACGTCCGCACCGTCTCCAAGATCTTCGGCGGCCTGGTGGCCGTCAACGCCGTGGATTTCCACATCGAGTCCGGCATGATCGCGGGCCTGATCGGCCCGAACGGCGCCGGCAAGACCACGCTCTTTAATAACATCACCGGCCTGTATACGCCCACCAAGGGCGAGATCGTTTTCGCCGGCCAGCGCGTCAGCGGCCTCAAGCCGCACGAGGTGCAGGCCCGCGGCATCGCCCGCACTTTCCAGAACATCCGCCTGTTTGGCCAGATGTCGGCGCTGGAAAATATCCTGGTGGGCATGCACAGCCGGCTGAAGGGCAACGTCTTCGAGGCGTTCTTCCGCCCGCCGCGCGTCCGCCACGAGGAACAGGCGGCCGTGGACAAAGCCCTGGACCTGCTGGACTTCGTGGGGCTGGGCCGCCAGTACGCGGATTGGCCGGCCCGCAACCTGCCCTACGGCCTGCAGCGCCGGCTGGAGATCGCCCGCGCCCTGGCCTCCGATCCCAAACTGCTGCTGCTGGATGAGCCCACCGCCGGCATGAACCCGGCCGAAACGGCCGACCTGACCCAGTTCATCCACCGCCTGCGCAAAGAGCGCGGCCTGACCATCCTGCTGATCGAGCACGACATGCGCGTGGTCATGGGCATCTCCGACCGGGTCTCGGTGCTGGACCACGGCGAAAAGATCGCCGAAGGCTCTCCGGGCGAGGTCCAGCGCGACCCGCGGGTGATCGAGGCCTACCTGGGTAAAGGCACTGCCAGCCAGGGGAAGTAACCACCATGCCGATGCTTGAACTTCAGGACATCCACGCCTACTACGGCAACATCCACGCCCTTAAGGGCATCTCGCTGACCATCGAGAAGGGCGAGATCGTCACCCTGATCGGCGCCAACGGGGCCGGCAAGACCACCACCCTGCGCACCATTCAAGGCCTGATCCGCCCGCGCGGCGGTTCGATCAAGCTGGAGGGCGAGGAGTTGACCAAGCTGCCCGCCCACGAGGTCAACCGGCGCGGCATCTGCCAGAGCCCGGAAGGCCGCCTGATCTTCCCGCGGATGTCGGTCCAGGAGAACCTGGAGATGGGGGCGTTCACGCGCACGGACAAGGACGGCATCGCCCGTGACCTGGAACGTGTCTTCAGCCTGTTTCCGCGCCTCAAGGAGCGCGTCCGCCAGAAAGGCGGCACCCTTTCCGGCGGCGAGCAGCAGATGCTGGCGATGGCCCGGGCGATGATGGGGAGCCCGCGCGTCCTGCTGCTGGATGAACCGTCGATGGGTTTGGCGCCGCTGCTGGTGGAGTCGATCTTCGACACGATCCAGGCGCTCAACCAGCAAGGGATCACCATCCTGTTGGTGGAGCAGAACGCGCGCATGGCCCTGGGCATCGCCCATCGCGGCTATGTGCTGCAGACCGGCGAAATCCGCCTGCAGGGCGATGCCGCCAAACTGCGCGACGACGAGGAAGTGCGCAAGACCTACCTGGGCGAGGGCTGACGCTGGGCCGCCCTGCGCCGGCAGCGCCGATTACGTCCGGAAAGTCGTCACCCACCAGGTTATACGCTATACTAGGTAGTACCCGGACGTGAATTTGGGACCGTCTGGGGCGAGGTGTACCAGCGGGGGACTCGGACCCTTATGAACGCGGACACGCTGTACGACCGGGCGACTCTCGCCATTCGCACACGCCAACTGGACGAGGCGCGCCGTCTGCTGTTTGAGGCGGTGCGTCTCGACGCGCAGCATGAGCGCGCCTGGCTGGCGCTGGCGTCCGTGTTAACCGACATGGAGCAGGCCATCGACTGCCTGCGGCGCGTCCTGGCCATCAACCCGGACAACCGCACCGCCCGCGAATGGCTGGCCCTGGCCCTGCAAGAGCGGGCCCGGCAGGAGGCCGTGGCCGAGCACAACGCCGACCCGGCGCTGGCCGAAATCCCCATTGACGAGCCCGGCGACGAAGACCGGCCGGTGCCGCGCCTGGGCAAGTATCTCCTGGACTACAAGTTCATCACCGCCGACCAGCTCAAGACCGCCTTGCTGGCCCAGCGCCGCGACGTGGACGCCGGCCAGGCCCGGCGCCTGGGCGATATCCTCCTCGAGCAGGGTTCCATCACCCGCGACCGCCTGGACTTCGCGCTCCGCGAACAAAACCGCAACTTCTACAGCCTGATCGACGAGTGATCCGGCGATCCTGCCCGGCGCTGCAACCTACCGGCTCCGTTTACGTAGACCCATTACGGAGGTGCTGCCATGGCTGACTCGCAGGAAAAACGCAATCTCCTCGGCCCGTATATCCCGCAGGGCAACGTCGTGCGCGAGGTCGTCCAGCAGATCAAGCTGGCCTACAACCTGATGCTGGACGGACGCGTGCATCCCGTCACCAAGCTCATCCCGGTGGCGGCGGTGCTCTACTTGTTCATGCCCCTGGATGTGCTGCCGGATGTGGTCCTGGGCCTGGGCCAGCTCGACGACCTGGCCATCGTCACGCTCGGTCTGCGGACGTTCTTTGAGTTCGCGCCGCCCGAGGTGGTGCACGAACACCTCAAGCGCCTGGCCGAGGGCGTCCGCTGGAATGTCACCGATACGCCGCCGACGGCCCCCGCCAAACCCAAGGACGACGGCGACGTGGTCGAGGGCCAGTATCGCGCCGACGAGTAAACGGGCCGGGCCTGGATCAAACGCAACGCCGACAGCGGGTCTCCGGACCCGCTTTTTGTTTGGGGCGCGGCGGCGTGCTACAATTAGATATCCTAACTATTCGGGGATGGAACTAAATGCCGCAATCGGCCCAAGCCTGCGCCCGCGCCGTGCTGGAGGGCGTGCCCGAAGTGACCCGGGTGATCCGCGCCCAGATGCGGCAGCACCGGGGGACGGCGCTGAGCGTGCCGCAGTTCCGGACGCTGGTGCTGCTGGAGGCTGAGCCCGGCGCGGCGTTGTCGCGCGTGGCCGAGCACGTCGGCCTGACCCGGCCGTCCGCGTCGACGCTGGTGGACGGGCTGGTCCAGCGCGCGCTGGTGGCCCGCCAGCCACACCCCACGGACCGCCGCCGGATCGCGCTGGCGCTCACCGCGCATGGGCGGACCGTGGTCACGTCCGCGCGCCGGCAGACGCAGGCTTTCCTGGCTGAACACCTGACGGCGCTGTCCGACGGGCAGCGCGCCACGATCGTCGAGGCCATGCGCCTGCTGAGCCAGGCCTTTGCGTCCACCCCCGCCGCCTGACTCCGCCATGGAACGTGAAACCGACCGCGCTCAGAACCCGGCCTCCGCCGCGCCGGACCGCGCCGCCTTCGGCGCCCCGAAGACGTTTGCGGCTTTGCGGCATGCCAACTACCGCCTGTATTTCGGCGGCCAACTGGTGTCGGTGGCCGGCACCTGGATGCAGATCGTGGCCCAGGGCTGGCTGGTGTACGAACTGAGCCGGTCCGAGCTGACGCTGGGTCTGGTGGGCTTCGCCTCGGCCGTGCCGGCGCTGCTGGTGTCGCCGTGGGGCGGGGTGGTGGTGGACCGCGTGCCCAAGCGCGCCCTGCTGGTGGCCACGCAGGCGGCGGCCATGCTGCTGGCCTTCATCCTGGCCGCCCTGACCTTCACCGGCCTGGTCCAGGTCTGGCACATCCTGGCGCTCTCGGCGGCCCTGGGCGTGGTGAACGCCTTCGACGGTCCCGGACGCCAGGCCTTCGTCGTCGAGATGGTCGGCCGCGAGGACCTCACCAACGCCATCGCCCTGAACTCGATGATGTTCAACGGCGCGCGCGTCATCGGCCCGGCCGTGGCCGGCGTGCTGCTGGCCGCCTTCGGCGCCCCGTGGTGCTTCCTGCTGAACGGCCTGTCGTTCCTGGCCGTCATCGCCGGCCTGCTGGCCATGCGCCTGACGCCGGCCCCCCGCGCCGGGCACGGCGAGCCCCCCTGGCGCCAGCTGCAGGCCGGCCTGGGCTATGTCTATCGCAACGCCGAGATCTTTGCGCTGCTGCTGCTGGCCCTGATCTTCAGCGTCTTCGGGATCTCCTACGGCGCCATCCTGCCGGCCTTTGTGGACCGCGTCTTGGGCAGCGGGCCGACGGTGTACGGCACCCTCAACGCCGCCACCGGGCTGGGCGCGGTCTGCGGCGCCTTCGTGGTGGCGCGCTACGGAGACCGCGGCCGGCGCGGGCGCTGGCTGGCCTGGGCCAACCTGGCCTTTCCGGTGGTGCTGCTGCTGTTCGCCTACACGGCCTATGTGCCGCTGGCGCTGTTCCTGGCCTTCTGGCTCGGCGTCGGCTTCATGCTGCAGTTCACGCTGATCAACACCCTCCTGCAGACCCGCGTCGCCGACGCTATGCGCGGCCGGGTGCTCAGCCTGTACACGCTGACCTTCTTCGGGTTCGCGCCGTTCGGCAACCTGGCCATTGGCATCCTGGCCGAGGCTTGGGGCCTGAGCCTGACCATGGGGCTCAGCGCCGGCATCGCCCTACTGCTGGCCTGCGCCGTGCTGGTGATTGTGCCGCGGCTGCGTCAGCTTCCCTAACGCGGCCACTGGCCGGCCGCGCCCCCAAAACGAAGCCGCCCGTCCAGACCTGGACGGGCGGCGTTGATTCCTGCCAAAGGCCGACGCGGGTGCGCTCAGCCCGCCACGGTGACGTTGGGCGCGCGCGGGGCGCTCACCACCTGGGCCGGCGTGGTGTCCACGGTGCCCGAGACGTCGTAGGCCATCGCGCCGGAGACGCGCACCGGCACCATTTCACCCACCGGCACCTCGCCGTCCACGATCACCAGCCCGTCGATCTCCGGCGCGTCGCGGTAGCTGCGGCCCACGCTCAGCCCGTCGCCGTGGCCCTCGATCAGGACCTTGAGCGTCTGGCCGATGAGGGCCTGGTTCTTCTCCAGGGCGATGCGCTGCTGGAGCGCCATCAACTGGTCGCGGCGCGCCTGCTTCACGGCCTCGGGCACCGGGTCACCCAGGGCGGCCGAAGTGGTGCCGGGCTCGTACGAGAACGTGAAGGCGCCGATCCGGTCGAAGCGCAGGGCCTGGACGAAGTCGAGCAGGGCCTGGAACTCAGCGTCGGTCTCGCCCGGGTAGCCGACGATGAACGTGGACCGGATCGCCAGGTCCGGCATGGCCGCGCGCATCTTGGCCAGCGTGCGATGCACCCAGTCCAGGTTGGACGGCCGGCGCATGCGGTAGAGCGTGTCTGGGTGGCCGTGCTGGAGCGGGATGTCCAGGTAGTGGGCGATCTGCGGGTGGGCCGCCATCGTCTCGATCAGGCGGTCGGTGACGTAGCCCGGGAACGCGTACATCACCCGCAGCCAGTCGATGTCCGGCACGGCGCGCACCAACTCATCCAGCAGCTGGGCCAGCCCGTCTTTCATCCCCAGGTCGTGGCCGTAGTCGGTGGTGTCCTGGGCGATCAGCAATATCTCGCGCACGCCCCGGTCGCGCAGCGCGCGGGCCTCGTCCAGGATCGCGGCCACTGGGCGTGAGACGGCCGTGCCCTTGATGAGCGGAATGGCGCAGAACGCGCACGGGCGGCGGCAGCCGTCGGCGATCTTGAGGTAGGCGCTAGCGCCCTGGATGGCGACGCGGGCCGCGCCGTGTTCGTCTGAGCCGACCACGGCCGCGTTCTCGGGCAGGTGGTAGAGCGGCTCCGGCTGGCCGCGCTCGCGCAGGCGCTGCACGAAATCGACGATGTCCATCCAGCGGCGCGTGCCGATCAGGCCGTCCAGCCCCGGCACCCACTTGAGCAGCTCGCCGCCGTAGCGCTGGGACAGGCAGCCGGCCGCGATCAGCAGCTGGCCGCGCCGTTTGCCGGCGGCCAGCTGGTTGAGAACGTCCACCGACTCCTGTTTAGCCGGGCCGATAAAGCCGCAGGTGTTGACGATGAGGACCTCGGCCCGGTCGGGGTCGGGCGTGGCCGCGTAACCGGATTGGCCCAGAAGTTGGGCCATGCTCTCCGAGTCTACCGTATTTTTCGAGCAGCCCAGGCTGACCAGGTGGAAGTGCTTTGCCTTGATTTTCGCCATCGTCTGATACCGCGTTTCTACCTATGAATTGATCACGGAGTCGCCGTGGCCGTCGGCGTGGGCGTGACGGCGCCAGCCAGCGTCCACAGCCGGATGACCACTTCGCCTAAAACGCCCAGCGTGCCCTGGTCCTGGCCGTTGAAGACCACGCGCGTGCCGCGGCCGTTGCCGGTCCACAGCTCGACGACCGTGTTGCCGACGAACTCGCGCGTCTCACCCGGCGCCATCTGGCCGACGAAAGTCTCGGCTCCGTCCACCAGCGCGCGCAGCCACAGCCGCTGCTCGGCGCGGACCACCACGTTGACGCCGACGTAGTTGGGCCGCGGCGTCGGCAGCGCGGCGGTGGGGCTGGCGGCCACGGTCGGCGTCGCGCTGGGCAGAGCCGTCGCCGGCGTCCCCGCCACGCTGACGGCCGCGCGGGTGGCGGTGGGTGTGGCGGGGGCGGCCAGGGAGGCCCAGAGTTGCAGGGCGCCCCAGATCAGCACCACTGCCACCAGGGCCGTTACCAGCACCCCGACAACCAGGTCGCGCGTGAAGATGCGGCGCCAGCCGCCGCGGACGGGCGGCCGGCCGTTCTGGGCGGCGGCCGGCCGCGGCGCGGCCCGCCCATTGCCCACCGGACGGGCGCGGCTGCGCGACGGCGTGAGGCCGGCCAGAAGCGCGTCCGCGTCCAGGTCCAGGTATTCGGCGTAGTTGCGCAGGAAGCCGCGGGCCTGGGTCAAGGACGCGAAGGCCGCGAAATCCTCGGCCTCCAGCGCGGCCAAGAGCTTGGCCCGGATGCGCGTCTGGCGCTCGGCGTCTTCCAGAGTGACGCCGCGCGCTTCGCGCGCCCCCCGCAGTTGCTCCCCGATGCTGTCCATGCGGGCCTACGAGTGCTCAGACAACAAAGCCATCGGCTTGGCGCAAGGCAGGCCGATGGCTTCGCGTTGGTCTGGGCGGGATGTCTGGGTGGCGGGATCAGGCGGCGGGCGTCTCCGCCGGGGCAGCGGCGGCCTCGGCCGGCTCGGCCGCCGTTTCAGCCGGGGCTGGGGCCGGGGCGGCCGCCGTCTTGATCGCCTCGCCTTCGCGGTAGATGATCACCTTAACGGACGGGATCAGGTCGGTGGTCAGGCGCACCGGCACCTGGTGCTCGCCCAGCTCGCGCAGCGGCTGATGGCCGACATTGCGCCGGTCGATCTCCAGGCCGGAGACTTCCTTGATCTTGGCCGCCACCTGGGCGGACGTGATGGAGCCGTACAGCTTGCCGGTCTCACCGGCCTTGGCCGGGAAGGTCAGCGTCAGGGCCTTGAGGGCGTCGGCCACGCCCTGCATCTCGGCGTTGAGTTTGGCGCGCGAGATCGTGGCGTTCTGGCGCAGCGTTTCGGCCTGCTTCAGCGCCGACGGCGTGGCCAGCACGGCCAGCCGCTGTGGGAGCAGGAAATTGCGGCCATAGCCGTCGGCAACCTTCTTCACTTCGCCGGCGTGGCCGAGCTTATACACGTCTTTGATCAGCAATACACGCATGGAGTCAAGCCCTGTCCTTTCTTTGGCGGGACGGCCCGTCTGGCCGCCCGGGGTGGGGCGAAGGGTACAACGCCCCGATGCAGTTGGCGCGCGGCTGCGGGAGGGCAGGCCGGCGTGAAAACTCCCGCTGGCTGCGGGAGAGTTGAGATTCTAACAAAGAGCGGCGGTTACGGCAAGAGCCGGTCAGGCGCGGCGCTTCTCCATCACCACGCCGTCTTCGCCGCCGGAGTAATAGCGCGCGATCTGGCTCACCGGCCGGTACCCGAACTCGCGGTAGAGCGCCTGGGCGGGCATGTTGGACACGCGCACGGTCAGCTTGAGCACGGGCTGGGCCAGGCGCGCCTCGACGGCGGCCAGCAGGCGGCGCCCGATGCCCTGGCGCTGGAATTGGGGGTGGACGCCGATGGTGGCGATCCAGCCCTCCTGCTCCGCCGGGCGCGTCTCGCCGATGGCGAAGCCGACCAGGCGCTCGGCGGTCCGGCCGGGCGCGGCCGGGTTGGCGGCTACCACCTTGAGCCGGATGCTCGGGCTGAGCAGCGCGAACGAGAGTTCAAGCAGGCCCCAGGCGTCCGCGCCGAAACAGGCCCGTTCCAGCTCCCGCACGGCGAACAGGTCCCGCCAGGTGGCCGGGCAGATGTCGATCTGGGGAAGCGCATTCATGCCGGGTGGCTGATCCTCCGCCGGCGTCCACGCGTCCGCGGGTTAAAGCCGGAGGCCGCCCCCGGGCGGGGCGGCCTCGGCATCAAGCGCGGCCGGCGCCGGCCGGGTTAGTCCTTCTTGGGGCCCACGAAGTTGCTCAAAAGTGACGTGAACTCCATCGGGAAGATGTACTTGGTGGCTGGGCTCATACCCATGGCCTTGAGCGTCTCGAAGTACTGCAGCGTCATCGTCTTCTGGTCGATGGTGCTGGCGGCGTTGTAGATCGTCTGCAGCGCGGCCGCAAAGCCCTCTGCTCGCAGCAGCTGGGCCTGCTTCTCGCCCTCCGCCCGCAGGATGTTGGACTGGCGTTCGCCCTCGGCCTGCAGGATGTTGGCCTGCTTGGTGCCCTCGGCGCGGTTGATGGCCGCCTCTTTGTCGCCGGTGGATTCGGTCACCAGCGCGCGGCGCGTGCGCTCAGCCGACATCTGCCGGTTCATGGCGTCCTGCACGTCGCGCGGCGGGATGATCTCGCGGATTTCGACGTTGGTGACCTTGACGCCCCAGCGCTCGGTGACCTCGTCTAGCTTGACGCGCAGAGTCTGGTTGATGTGCTCGCGCTGGGAGAGCACGTCGTCCAGCAGGATGCCGCCGATGACCGAGCGCAGCGTGGTGGTGGCGATACCGGCCGCCGCCATCTCGAAGTTGCCCACGCCCACCACGGTCAGCGTCGCGTCGACGACCTTGTAGTACCACAGGAAGTCAATCGAGATCGGCGCGTTGTCCTTGGTGATGGAGGTCTGGTGCGGCACCTCGCGCACCTGCTCGCGCAGATCCACCGTGCGGGCCTGGTCGATGACGGGCAGGAGCAGCACGATGCCCGGCCCCTTCTGGCCGATGACGCGGCCCAGGCGCAGCACCACCAGGCGCTGATACTCCGGCACGATGCGGATCGAGGTGGCCAGGACCCCCAGCACCACCAGCACCACCACGCCGACCACGCACAGCAAGACCGAGCCACTTAGAAAAGCTGCATCCATAGACTTTCGTCCTTTCCCGTCTTCGGCTACCCCGCGCGCGCGCGGGGCTGTCGCTACGGCTTCCCGCTCTGGCTGCGCTCCGCCTGTTGGCGAACCAGGGCGATGATCTCCGGCAGATCGGGGTCGCGCGGCGCGCGCCGGGCGGCCTCCTCCAGGGTGCGCAGGCTGCGGGCGTAGCGCTGGATGCGCGCATACCCCAGCCCCAGATGCTTGTAGTAAGCGGCCTCCTTGGGGGCCAGCCCCACGGCCCGGCGCCACTGCGCCACCGCCAGCGCCCACATCCCGGCGCGGCTGTAATCGTGGCCGAGCTTGTGGAAGGCGGCGGCGCTGTGCGCGCGCGGGTCTGGCTGGGTGAGCAGCCGCTCCCAGGTCACCGTGAATTCCTGATAAGACGCGCCTATCAGGTAGAGCAGGGCCAGCCCCAGCCCCAGGTTGAGCACGGCCGCCACCGGCCCCAGCAGGCCGCTGAAGAGCAGATAGATATTGGCCAGCACGTCCAGGACCAGCGCGCCCAGGGCCAGATAGTACGCCCAGCCCCAGCGCTGGCTGAGGGTCAGCAGCAGCAGGCCAAGGCCGGCCACCCGCAGCCCCAGGCCGGTGGCCAGGGCGCCGGCCACCGGGGCCGAGAAGTCGGCGAAGTGGCTGAACAGGTAGGTGACGCCGGGGAAGGTCTGCACCAACTGCAGGCTGCCCAAGGTCGGCGCGCCGGTGCTGGCCGCGTTCACGGTCAGCAGCGGGAAGGCCAACTCCACGATGCCGGCGCCGACGTTGATGACGAGCAGGAGCAGGCCCAGGCGCAGGAAGGCCGAGTCATGCGAAGGCTGCACCGGCATCGTCAGGGCCTGGCCGCAGTGCGGGCATTTGCGGTCGGCGGCCTGCGTCGGGCGCCCGCAGTACACGCACTGGAGCGGATCGTCGAGGCCGTCGTCGGGTTCGGGCGGGGCGCCGGCCAGCAGGCCCTGCCACGGGTCGGCGGCCGGTGGGGCGGCTGGCGCGCTCACGGCCGGGCGGGCCCGCAGTTGGTCCAGCCGGGCCCGGGCCTCGGCGTTGGCGGGGTTGAGGGTCAGGACGTTTTCCAGCGCCACCTCGGCGTCGGCCGGGTCGTCCATGGCCTGGCTGAGCCACAGCCAAGCCTGCTCATGGTGCTCGTCGCGCTCGATCACCTGCAGCAGCAGCGCGCGGCCACGCTCGCGCTCTCCGCGCTGGAGCGCGGCGATGCCGGCTTGGAGCAGCGATTGGAGCTCGGAGGAGGCGGAAGCCATGGGATCGCAATGTCTCTGAGTGGGCCCTCTGATTATACCGTCTCGGGCCGGACGCCTCCAAGTGGCGCCGCGCCCGGGCCGATTGTCATTTTGCGCGGTTGACTCTAAAATCCTGGCCGATGCCAACCTGGGCTTTGGCGCTCGCTTACGGCTTCCACCTGATCGCCACGGTGATCTGGGTGGGCGGCCTGGCGCTGATGGCGCTGGTGGTCTGGCCTGGGGCGCGCGCCCGGCTGGGGCCTGGCCCGGCGCTCGGCCAGCTCCTGAGCGAGCTGCAGCGCCGTTTCAACCCGCTCGCCTGGACCAGCCTGGCGGTGCTGGTCGGCACCGGCCTGATGCAGATGACGGCCGACCCCAATTACGGCGGCTTCCTGGTGATCGACAACGCCTGGGCGGTGGCGATCCTGGTCAAGCACCTGGCCGTGCTGGGGATGGTCGCGGCCGGCGCCGCCATGCAGGGCTGGCTCCAGCCGGAGCTGGCGCGGCTGGCCCTGCTGGAGGCCCATGGCCGGCCGGCGCCGGAGTTGGCCGCGCTGCGCCGCCGCGAGGCCGTCTTGCTGTGGCTCAACCTGGCCTGCGCCCTGGTGACGCTGGCCTGCACGGCCGTGGCCACGGCGGTGTGACGGTATGCGGACGACGCGCCACGTCACTCTGGCCTGCGAGCGCTGCGGGCGGGCGGCGGCCGAAATCACGCTGATCCCGGCCGAGGTGGCCAGCGCCGCGCCTTGGTCCCAGGGCGACCGCCTGGAGCGCACTGATTTTCTCGGCCCGGTCACCCAGTTCGGCCCGTACGAGGTGCTGCTGCCGCTCTTCGAGCAGGTGGCCCGCCGGGACTTCGACGCCGCGCGCGAGCGGGACGCCGACCTGGTGAGCTTCTTCTGCTGGCGCTGCCGGCGCGTGTACTGTGACCAGTGCTGGACCGGGCATCGCATGACATTCGACGACGGCTTCTACGACTGTATGTACGCCACCTGCCCGGAAGGGCATGAGCAGATGATCGATGACTGACGGTGACCGATGACGACCGACGCGCCTCTGCCGCTTGACCAGGTCCTGCACGGCGACTGCACCCGGCTGCTCTTCGAGCTGCCGGAGAAATCCGTCGACGTGGTTTTCGCCGACCCGCCCTACAACCTCCAGCTCCGCAAAGAGCTGTGGCGGCCCAACATGACCAAGGTGGACGCCGTCGACGACGACTGGGATCACTTTGACAGCCTGGCCGAATACGACGCCTTCACGCGCACCTGGCTGAGCGGCTGCCGGCGCGTGCTCAAAGACACCGGCACGCTGTGGGTCATCGGCTCGTACCACAACATCTACCGCGTCGGCGCGCAGCTGCAGGACCTGGGCTACTGGATCCTCAACGACGTGGTCTGGGTCAAGAGCAACCCGACGCCGCAGTTCCGCGGCGTGCGCTTCACCAACGCCCACGAGACGCTGCTGTGGGCGCAGAAGAAGCGCGGCGCCAAGTACACGTTCAACTATCGCGCCCTCAAATCCCTCAACGACGACCTGCAGATGCGCAGCGATTGGTATCTGGGGCTGTGCATCGGCAAGGAGCGCCTGCGCACCAGCGCCGGCGAGAAGGCCCACGCCACGCAGAAGCCGGAGGCCCTGCTCTACCGCATCCTGCTGGCCACCACCCAGCCCGGCGACGTCGTCCTGGACCCGTTCTTCGGCACCGGCACCACCGGGGCGGTGGCCCGCCAGCTGCGCCGGCATTGGGTCGGGATCGAGAGGGAGCGCCGCTACGTGACGCTGGCCCGCCAGCGTATCGCGGCCATCACGCCGTCGGTCTTCACCGACGACAGCGTCTACCGGATGCCCGAGAAGCGCGCGGCTCGGCGCGTCCCGTTCGGCGCGCTGCTGGAGCATGGGCTGCTCCAGCCGGGCCAGACCCTCTACTTCGGCAAGCGCGGCCAGTTCACGGCCACCGTGCTCTCGGACGGCCAGATCCGGCACAACGGCACCGTCGGCTCCATCCACGCCGTCGGCCGGGCCGTGCAGAACGTGCCGTCCTGCAACGGCTGGGAGCACTGGTTTTACGACGACGCCGAGAGCGGCGAGCGCCGCCCGATCGACGCCCTGCGCGAACGCGTCCTCAACGCCGCCGGGCCGGCGCCCCGCTGACGCGCCACGGAGAGCCCTATGCAATCGCGCGGCGCGCTCCTCACCGGCGTGCTGATGATCCTGATCGGCGGCTGGCTCCTGGCGCAGAACTTCGGCGCGGCGCTGCCGGGCCTGGAGCAGCTCTGGCCGGCCTTTCCTTTGCTGGGCGGGCTGGCGTTCCTGGTCCAGTATTTTGCCAACGGCCGGCGCGACGACGGGCTGGTCTTTGTCGGCGTGGCCGCCGCCCTGGTGGGCGGCTTCTTCTTCGCGTTCACCCTCGGACCGCTGCGCTTCGACGAGGGCGATATGCGCCGCTGGTGGCCGGTCTTCGTCCTGATCGGAGCGGCCGCGTCCCTGGCGCAGTGGCTGGCCCAGCCGCGTGAATGGGGCCGGTTGGCGTTCGCCAGCCTGGCCGCCCTGGTGGGGACGGTGGCCCTGGCCGCCACGCTGGGCTACCTCGACCGCGGCCAACTGGCCCAGCTGGCGCGCTGGTGGCCGGTGCTGCTGATCGTGGCCGGGCTGATGGCGCTGGCCAGTGCTCTGGCCGGCCGCGGCCGGGGCCGTTCCTGACCCGGCGCCCGGGTCAGCGACCATGCACGTCGGCATCGACGCCAGCCGCGCGACTGTCGCGCGGCGCACCGGCACCGAGAGCTACGCGCTCCACCTCCTGCGGGCTATGCTGGCCCGCCCTCCCGCCGAAACCGTCAGCCTGTACTTTCGAGACGAGCCCGCGCCGGGGCTGTTCCCGGACTCGGCCGGCGTCACGCCCCGCGTCATCCCGTTTCCGCGCCTGTGGACGCACCTGCGCCTGGCCGCCGACCTGGCCGTGCGCCGGCCGCGCCCGGACGTGCTGTTTGTGCCCGCCCACGTCGTGCCCGTGGTCTGTCCGGTCCCGGCCGTGGTCACCGTCCACGACCTCGGCTATCGGCACTTCCCGGACGCGCACCCGCTGGCGCAGCGCCTCTACCTGGAAGCCTCCACATACTATTCGGCCCACGCCGCCGCCCACGTCATCGCCGACTCCGAGGCCACACGCCGCGACCTGCGGACGTTCTATGGCGTGCCGGCGGAGCGCGTGGCCGTGGTGTACCCCGGCCGGGACGAGAGCCTGCGGCCCGTGGACCCGGCCGCGGTCCGCGCCAAGTACGGGCTGCCGGAGCGCTACCTGCTGCACGTCGGCACGCTTCAGCCGCGCAAGAACCTGGTGCGGCTGATGGAGGCGGCGCGGACGGTGGCGCAGACCGAGCTCGCCGACATCAGCCTGGTGCTGGCCGGCCGGCCCGGCTGGCTCGCGGCCCCCATCCTGCAAGCGGCGCGTGAGTGCGGGCCGCTGGTGCGCGTGCTCGAATACGTCCCGGACGAGGACCTGCCCGGTCTGTATTCCGGCGCCGCGGTCTTCGCCTTCCCGTCGCTGTTTGAAGGCTTCGGCTTTCCGGTGCTGGAGGCGATGGCGTGCGGCACGCCCGTCGTCTGCGCCAACACGTCATCGTTGCCGGAAGTGGCCGGGACGGCGGCGTTGTTGGTGGATCCGCTGGACGTGGCGGCGTTGGCGACCGCGCTGACGCGCGCGTTGACTGACCCGGCTGTGCGCGCCGAACTGGTGGCGCGGGGCTTCCGGCAGGTGCAGCGGTTTACGTGGGCGCGGGCGGCCGATGAGGTCTGGGCGGTGCTGGCCGGCGCGGCCTCCGGAGCTCGTCGACGATGACGCCCACGCCGGCCGCCGTCGTCATCCTGGGCGTGCGCGTGCACGCCGTCACCATGCCGGCCGTGCTGGATTGGATCGCCGCCGCCATCGCTCGGCGCGAGCCGCGCCAGTTGTGCACGTCCAACCCCGAGTTCCTCATGGCGGCTCAAGCCGACCGCGAGTTCCGGGATCTGCTCAACGCCGCCGACCTCGTGGTGCCGGACGGTATCGGCCTGTTGCTGGCGGCGCGTTGGCTGAGGGAGCCTCTGCCGGAGCGCGTGGCCGGCTCGGACCTGGTGGTCCAGATCGCCGAGCGGGCGGCGCGCGAGGGCTGGCGCCTGTTCTGTCTCGGCGCGGCCGAAGGGGTGGCGCAGCGCGCGGCGGCGGTCCTGCAGGCGCGCTATCCGGGCCTGGTCATCGCCGGCACCTACGCCGGCAGCCCGCGCCCGGAGGCCGAGGCCGAGATCGTGGCGCGGGTCCGCGCCGCCGCGCCGGATGTCTTGTTCGTGGCCTATGGCGCGCCCGCGCAAGACAAGTGGATCGCGCGCAACCGCGCCCGCCTGGCCGTGCCGCTCTGTCTGGGGGTGGGCGGCTCGTTCGACTTCCTGGCGGGGGCGGCCCGGCGCGCGCCGCGCTGGGTGCAGCGCCTGGGGCTGGAGTGGCTGCACCGGCTCTATCGCCAGCCGTGGCGGGCCCGCCGCATCTTCACGGCGACCGTCCTGTTTTCACTGGCCGTGCTGCGCCACGGCCGGTCCCCATCCCGTTAAGTCTTCCCCCCAAACCTATCTATCGACGCTCCGTAGAATAGTGTAGCTTAGGGCAAGCAGCGGCTTGCCCGCCGCGCTCGCTCGTTCGAGAAGGGCAAACCCGGTGAAAACCGGGGACGCAAAGCCATGGGTCTGTAGCCCGGGAGAAATCCGGGCCATGATCGCCAGGCTACCGAAGACGAGGCTCCGCTCCCCGCACTGGGTCGGCGTCCTCGCAGGATAAGGACGATGGTCCGCCGACTCCTCGCTTGCGCGCTTTTCCTGTCCGTCCAATTCGTGATCGCGTCCACGCCCGTGCAGGCCGACTCCGGCCAGGGCGCGGTCGAGTACAGCGTCTATCTGCCGCTCCTGACGCGCGAGGCCACCGCGGCCATGGCGCTGCCAGCCGAGCCCGGCTTCCCGTCGCTGCTGGACTTCACGGCGACGGTGGCGGGCGGCCCGGCCGACACCGTGACCGGCGTGTATGTGTCCGAGGTCCTGGCCCTGCCGGTCATCCAGCAGCCGGCCGACAACTACGGCTACGTCTCTGAGCAGGTGGGGGTGGTCACGCAGTTCCGGCTGGCGGCCAGCTACGGCGTCACCGGTCTGCTGGCGCACAACTTTGCCTCCGGAGCCCTGTTCTTTGAGCTGGCGCCGGGGCAGCGCGTGCACGTCATCCTGGGCGACGGCTCGGCGAAGGAGTACCAGGTGAGCGAGATCCTGCGTTATCAGGCCTTGCAGCCGTTCAGCACGGCCAGTGATTTTGTGGACCTGGCGACCGGCGAGCAACTCACGGCCGGCCAGGTGTTTGCGCGCGCGTACATGGGCGGCGACCAAGTGACGTTTCAGACTTGTATTGCGAGCGGCGGTATTGGGAGTTGGGGGCGGTTATTTGTGATCGCGACGCCGGTGGAGTGAGCGCCGCCCGGCGCAGGCGGGAGCCGAGTTGGCTCCCGCTTTTCATTTAACCGAGCGGCGCCATCAGGCCAACTGATCAGGCGCTGAGCGGTCAGCCAGGCGCCGCGCCTGGCTGCTGAGGTCGAGCATCCAGCCGCCAAGGGTGCAAGACAAGAGGATGAGCACGCTGGGGGCAAACCACAGCCGGGCGAGGCCGGGGATTTCGGCGGGCAGGAACCGGATCAGGCTGAGCGCCCACAGGCCGGAAGCCAACCCCACCCACAGGTGCGCGCGGCGCGCCAGCCAGGCGCTGGCCGCGCCAATCAGCACAGGCGGCGCCGCCAACAGGATGGCCGTCAGCGCCACTTTGGCCAGCTGCCAGGCAACACTGTCATCGGCGGCGCCGGCCGGCCAGAGCCCCGGAATGACCAGCCAGGCCGCGCGCCAGGCGCCGTAGCCGATCCCATTGCCGAGCAGGATGGCCAGGAGGATGCGCGGCATGGCTGAGCGTCTCCCGGCGCCGGCGGGTCGTCAGCCGCCGAGCGCCAGCTTTACGACGGTGACGCCGTCGCCGCCCTCGTTGTCGGCGCCGGTGGCCTGGCTCTTCACCACTGGGTTGGCGCGCAGGAAGTCACGCACAGCCTGACGCAGCTTGCCCGTGCCCTTGCCGTGGATGATCCGCACCCAGGGCAGTTCGGCCAAGTAGGCGGCGTCCAGGTATTGCTCCACTTCCGGCAGCGCCTCCTCCACGGTCTTGCCGCGGATATCGAACTCCAGGCCGGGCGATTCGGCTTTCGGCGCGCGGCTGGCCTTGGGGCTTTCCGCGGCTGGCGCCGGCTCCGGTTCGTCGTGGGCGGCCGCGCCGCGGAGTTCGACTTCATCCAGCTTGGTGCGCACGCGCAGGCGCCCGACCTTGACCTCGGCCTCGGTGGCCGTCAGGGCTGTGACCACGCCGATGCTGTTCAGCGCTTTCAGCTTGACGGTGTCGCCCAGGCGGATGGCGCGCCGCGGGCCGGCGGCCAATTGCGTCTGCGGCAGCGGCGCGGCCGGCACCCGCGCTTTCTCCTCGGCCTGGTCCAGCGCGCCCTCCACGTCCGCCACCGGCTCCAGCGATTGGCCGGCCCGCGCCAGCTTGGCCTTCAGCCGGCTGACTTCGTCGCGCAGGGCCTCCAGCTCCTGGGCGGCCTGCTGGCGCGCCTGTTCGATGATCTGGCGTCGCTCGGCCTCGATGCGCTCCAGGCGCCGCGCCAGCTCCCGCTCGCGCAGCTCCGTTTCCGCGCGCGTCGTCGCCATGCGCTCGCGCTCACCGCGCACCGCCTCGCGCTGGCGGTAGATCTCGTCCAGCAGCTGCTCGGTCTCCAGATTGGCCTGCGCCACCATCGTCTTGGCCTCGTCGATGATGGTCTGGTTCAGGCCGAGGCGCGCGGCGATGGCGAAGGCGTTGGAGCGTCCCGGCAGGCCGATGGTCAGATGGTAGGTGGGCAGCAGCGTGTCTGGGTCGAATTCCATGCTGGCGTTTTTGACGCCGGGCTTGGTGTGGGCGTAGCCCTTGAGCTCCGGGTAGTGCGTGGCCACGAGGGCCGTAGCGCCCATGTCCAGCAGGAACGACAAGACGGCGCGCGCCAGCGCCGAGCCTTCGGCCGGGTCGGTGCCGGCGCCGAGTTCATCCAGGATCACGAGGGCGTGCTCGTCCACCTGGTCCAGGATGCGCACGATGTTGGTGAAGTGCGCCGAGAACGTGGACAGCGACTGCTCGATGGACTGCTCGTCGCCGATATCGGCGAAGATGTTCTGGAAGAGCGCCAACTCGGACCCGGACTGGGCCGGCAGATGCAGGCCGGATTGCGCCATGAGCACCAGCAGGCCGACGGTTTTGAGGGTGACGGTCTTGCCGCCGGTGTTGGGGCCGGTGATGACCAGCGCGCGCGTGTCGCCCGCGATCTCGACGTCGATGGCGACGACGGTCTCCGGGTTGAGCAGCGGATGGCGCGCGGCGAACAGGCGCAAGATAGCGGGCGCCGGCTGGCCGTCTGACGGTTTGCGGCTGGCGGCCTCGGCCGTCAGGATCGGCTCGCTGGCGCGGAGCGCGTCCGCGTACTTGGCGCGCGCGAAGATGCAGTCGAGCTCGGCCAGCGCCTCCACCGTGCGCGTGATCGGCTCGGCTTGCGCGCCGATCAGGGCGGACAGCTCCGCCAGGATGCGCCGGATCTCGTCCTGTTCGGCCAGCTGCAGCTCGCGCAGGGCGTTGTTCAGCTCCACGGTCGCCAGCGGTTCGATGAAGATGGTGGCGCCCGAGGCGGACTGGTCGTGGACGACGCCGCGGATGCGGCCTTTGAAGTCGGCTTTGAGCGGGATCACGTAGCGCCCGTCGCGCTGGGTGACGATGGCCTCCTGCAGGTAGGGGCCGTTGCGCGGATCGCCGATGATGCGCTCCAGCTTGGTCAGCAGGCGGCCGTGCGCAACCTTGAGGTCACGCCGGATCTGAGCCAGCTTCTCCGAGGCCGAGTCCAGCACTTCGCCGCGCTCGTCGATGGTGTTGCCGATGGCCTCCACCAGGCCGGGCGTCTCCTCCAGCCCGTTGGCGACGAAGGCCAGACGCGGGAACTGGTCGCCCAGCCGGCTGAGGATGCGGCGCAGCGTCCGGGCGGCGATGAGCGTGTTCTTGATGTCGAGCAGGGCGGCCGTGTCCAGCACGCCGCCGCGCGCGGCCAACTGCGCCGGCCCGCGCACGTCACGCGCCCCGCCCAGCGTCACGTCGGTCTTCACGGCCAGCAGCTTGCGGGCTTCGCTGGTTTCTTGCTGGCGGCGCCGCGCTTCGGTCAGGTCGGTCGTGGGCGCCAAAGCCAGGACCTGGCCGGCGCCGGCCGAGAACGACGCATACCGGGCGGCCCGCTCGAGGATTTTGTGCAGTTCAAGGACTTGCAGCGATTTGGCGTCCATACCTAATCAGAAAGCCGGCCCACTGGCCGGCCGCGCCTGGGCCGCCGCGCGGCGGTCCGGTCGTGAATGACAGTTGCGGCGATTCTAACCGAAAAACGGGGGCGGGGAGCGGGCGGCTAGCACCCCGTCCGCCGGCTTAGGCTGGAGGGGCGCCAGCTCAGCGCCGTTTGAGCTAGACAGCGCCTATCCAGTTCTTTCAGGTGGACGGGGCGCTAGCGGGTGGCCTCGGCCAGCCGCGCGCACAAGACGCGCATCACGGCCAGGCTGACGTCCGGGCGCTCGCGCAGCAGGCCTTCAAAACTCTTGCGGTCCAGGCTCAGGGCGCGCACATCGCCGGCAGCGATGAGCGAGGCCATGCGCGGCTCCTGGCTGATGATGGCCATCTCGCCGACCACGTCACCGGACTTGCGCCGCGCGACTTCGGCGCCGTCCACGCTCACGCGCACCTCGCCCGAGACGAGCACGTACAGCTCGTCGCCGGCCTCGCCCTGGGCCACGAGAGTTTCACCGTCCGGGAAGACCTGCTCGGACGCGAGCACGGCCACCTGTTTCAAGTCGGCCGGGGCCAGGTCCACGAAGAGCGGCACGCGGCGCAGGAACAGGATGCGGTCCATGACGGACAGGGTCGGTAAGGTGTTCATGGTAGTTCCTAGGGCGGACAGGGCCGTGGAGCGGACCAGTTCATCCGGATCGGACACGGCCCGGCGCGCCAGGGCCGCGCGCACGTCCGGGTCGGAGGAGCCAGCCGCGGCCAGGGCGGCGCCGGCCCGGATCCAGGCCTCCGGTTCGGCCTCCAGCAGGTCGGCCAGATGTTGGTCCAGCGGAACGACGGCGCGCTGGGCGTCGGCCGGCTCCCAGGGCCGCAGCAGCGGCCGCAGCCGGCTCAGCGTGGGCAGGGTCTCCAGTGCCTCCAGGGCGTTGGCCACCTGCGCCGGAGTGCGGCTCTGCAGGTTTTCCGCGGCCAACCGGACGGCCTCGCGCTCCTCCAGCAGGCCCAGCGCGCGCAGGGCGTTCAGGGCCTGCTGGCGGGCTGAGTCGCGCAGCGAGTCGGCTAGCAGCCGGATGCGCTCATCGCGGGCCTGCGGAGCGACGTCGCGCCAGAGCAGGTCATAATGCACGGTGGCGGTCAGGCGCCGGTCGACATACTGGCGCAGCGCGTCGGCGGCCCGCCAGGCCGGCAGGCCCTGCAGCGTCAACAGGGCGGCCGCCTCCCGTGTCGGATCGTTGAGTGCGGCGACGACGGGCGGCAGCGCCGGCGCGCCCAGGTGGATCAGGGCGTCCACCGCCGCCTCGCGCACGCCGTTGTCACGGTCGCCCAGGGCCTGGGCCAGCGGCGGGATCGCGGCGGCGCCGCCAGCGGCTAAAGCGCGGGCCGCAGCGCGGCGCACGGCCGCGGGGGCGTAAGCGTCGGCGAGTTCGGCTTCGATCAGGGCGTAGGCCTCGGCATCCCCCCAATCGGCCAGCGCGTTGAGCGCGTGGACGCGTTCGTCGAGTTGGCCCAGCACTGCCATCTGGCGCAGTTGGTCACGCGCCTGCGCGTGCGGCCCCAGCGCCAACAGGGCCACGGCCGCGCGCGCGCGCACCGCGGCCTCCGGGTCAGCCAGCAGCGGCTGCAGCAGGTCCGCCAGGCCCTGCGGGTAGCCGGCCAGTGAGCGCAAGGTCTCCACCGCCTGCAGGCGCACCTCGGGCTCCGGGTCGCGCAGACGCGCGGCGACGGCCAGTAGGGCCGAGGCGGCGTTGGCGCGCGACAGCGCACACAGCACCGCGCGGCGCACCTCGCCCACCGGATCGTCCAGCGCGGCCACCAGCGCCGCCGTGACCTGGGCCGCGGCCGGGTGGCCGCGCTTCTGCAGGTGGCCCAGGATCTCGGCGGACACCCGCCGCACGGCCGCGTTGGCGTCCGTCAGGCCGCGCTGGGCCACCGCCACGGCGGCCGCGTCGCGGCGGAAACCGCCGAACGGTTCTTCCTCGCTGAAGAACAGGCTCGGCTGACCGGCGCGCAGCGCCTCCAGCAACGCGCCGCGATAAGCGCGGCTGGCGCGCCACAGGCTGAAAGCAGTGACGGCGGCGGCGGCCAGCCCCACCAGGTAGAGCTGCGCGGGCGCGAAGGCCTGCTCGCCGACCCACAGCACCACGCCGGCGATGAGGGTGCCGGCCTGCTCAGGCCCGCCGCTGATGAAGGCGCGCACTTGATCGCGGCGCTCGGCCGGGACGGCGTTGAACAAGGCTTGGTAGGCGGCGTCGGCCAGGCCGGCCAGCCACACCATTTGCGCGAAGCGGAAAGCCACGATGGCCGGGAAGCTGGCGGCCAGGGCCAGCCAGGCGAAGCCGGCCAGGTAGAGGATGGGGAAGGCCAGCAGCATCACCATCAGCCCGAAGCGCGCGTACAGCCGGTTGGCCAGGATGAGCGAGGCCAGGAAGGCGGCCGCCGTGCTCAGCCCGTTGAACAGGCCCAGGAAGCCGGCCAACTCGGCTTCGTCCGGGAATTGCGCCGCCATGGTTTTGGCGAAGGGCAGGGCGATGGAGAAGTACAGGATCGAGAAAAGGACGGCGGCGACCGCGATCCAGCCCATGAGCGGCGAGCGCCGCACGAACTGGAAGCCGCGCTGCATCTCCACCGCCAGACTGGCCGGACGCGGCTGGCGGCGCGGCGCGGCCAGGGCGACGGCTGGCGCGCCCAGCAAGGCCCGCGTAAGGCCGAAGGCAGCCAGCAGCGCGCCGGCCCAGAGCAGCAGCAGGTTCTCGGTGCCCAGCACGGCCACCAGCGGGCCGGTGCCGAAGCCGCCCAGGACGGCGCCCAGAATGCGGCCGGCGCCGAAGAGCGGGAAGAGGCGCTTAGCCTGGCGCGTGTCACAGACCGCGCCGGCCACGCCCCAACAGAACAGGCCCATGAGCGCATTGAGGACTTCTTTGCCCAGCCACAGGCCGGGGTAAGCGCCGGGCAGGTCGAGGAGCAAGAGCGCGCGCGCGGCCACCAGGACCACGGCCATGGCCACCGGCAGCGCCAGGTACAGGCGCGTGCGCGGCAGCCGCCCGAGCATGGCCGTGATGGCCAGCGAGGTCAGGCCGGTGAGGACCGCCAGGCCCATGTACAGGAAGGGCAGATATTGGACGCCGAAACGCGCGAAGAACAGGGCCTCGACACCGGTGCTGCCCAGGCTGAAGCCAGCCGAGGTGAGCACCATCAGGCCGATTACCAGGGAAGCCATCCGGCCTTCGCCTGGACGAATCTTGAGGAGGTCCGCCCAGCGGCTCATGTTTGGGTAAGCCCATTATGCCATTGTCGCGCGGGATGTGCGCGGTCGGAGGGGAGCGCGGCCAGCGCGCGTCAGGCCGCTGGCGCTGCGACGGCCTGAAGGCGCTGGGCCAGGTTGCGGAGCAGTTGAGCAGACGGGTAAATCCGGGTGAACAAGAAGCGCAGGATCAGGCGATCCAGGGCCGTGCTGCCCGTCACGCGGCCGCGTTCGCAGACGTGCAGGTGCGTGCCGCCGTCCGGGGTCGGAGTGAGGTAGAACGTCGCCAGGCATTCGACGGGCGAGAAACTCTGACGCACGGTGAAATACTCGAAGGGCCGCCAATCCAGCACCGTCTCGACCATGGCCAGCTTCCGACCATGCAGGCAATGGGTCTGGGCGCCGACCCCGGTCCGGCCGCCCGGCCGGGCCACGGCCTGGAAGACCAGGCCGGCTTCAAAGGCATACTCCGGCCGCTTGGCGGGATCATTCAGCCATTCCCAGACGATGGCCGGCGGCGCGGCGCAACTCTGGTCTGTCACCACGTAGGCGTCCGCGTCCGTCACGGCCACGCGGCGCGCCTCGACCAGGGCCTGGTAGCGCGGCCGCAGGTCATAGCTCAACGTGGCCACGCTGCCCAGGTGCTCATAGGTCTCGGTCAGGCGCTGAAGGTCATCCAGCTCCAGGCCCAGATGCTCGCGCACGCGTTCGGTGAAGAGCAGGTAGGCGCGCCAGCCAGTGGCCTCGGCGACGTGGTTCTTCAGCAGGCGGTGGGCCAGGTTTACATCGGATCCCACCAGCTCCCGGATGCCGGCGACGTTCTGGACGATGTAGTCGCCGTGGTGCAGGATGAACTTGAGATCGAGCTCGGGGAGGGCGCGGCAGGCGCGGCAGGTGCAGGTGGTGCGCCGCTGCGCGGCGGCGCGCCGGTCGCAGAAGCGGGTGTAGGCGGTTTCCAGCAGATCCAGCAGCGTCTCGCCGCGCGGCACGCGCGCCTCCGCCGCGTAGGCGAACACCGCATCGCCTTCCAGCTTGGCCAGCGTGAACAAACCCGTCAGGCTGGCGACGATCACGGCCAAGAGGTCGCTCAGGATCTCGTGGGCGTGATCCAGCTCGACCTGGGCCAGGTACGCCGTGTAGCCGGAGATATCGGCCAGGACCAGGTAACCGTGCTGGGTCTTATTATCCATGGCGGGAGGTCCAGTCCCTGCGCTGAACAAAAACGGGAGTAGGCCACACTCAGCCTACTCCCGTCGGGCGCGCGGCTCCAGACCACGCCTTGCTCAATGGGTGCTCACTTTTGCAGCCGCTTTTGCAGCTCGTCCCAGCGATCCGGCGTCTCCGGCTGGGGGCGCGGGCGGCGCAGCAGCGGCTGCCCATCAAGGCTCAACCAGCGCCGGGTCCAGCGGTGGACGGCCCGCTGGAGGCCCTGGCTCCAGACCAGGTTGCGCAACCCCTGCCAGGCGCCGAGCGCCAGTCGGCCGTTGGCGATCTCCGGGTAGGGGCTGTACTGCTCGGCCACGTACTGGGCCGTGATCGTGTCGACGGCTGGGCGCGCCTCGGGCAGGGCGCTCGTCAATTCCTGGGCGCGCTCGTGGGGCGTCAGGTGATCGGGCAGCCGCAGGCCCAGCCAGTGGGCGGCCCTTTCCAATTCCAGGTAGGCCTGCGTCACCGCCGACGGCACGGCGCGGCGCAGCCAGCGCAGGATCTGGCGGCCCGGCCGGCCGAGGCTTTCCAGGCCGAGCAGGTTCGCGCGCACCAGCAGGCCCAGAGTGACGCCGCCGGCGACGGCCAGCACACCCAAGCCGGTCAGCAGAGTCCGGGCCCAGCGCCCGACTTCGGTCAGGTCGATGGTGAGGCTGGGAGCGGCCTCGGCCGGGCCTTCGTCGGGCGGCGGCGTTGGTTCGTCGTCGAGCGCGGGCGTGGGCGGCGCCACGGGCGTCAGGGACTCAAACTCGACACTGGTGGGCGTCGGCCGGTCCGGACGCACCAGCGGCGGCTCGGACGTGGTCGGCTCAAACTCGATCCAGCCGTAGCCCGGGAAGAAGACCTCCGGCCAGGCGTGGGCGTTGCGCTCGCGCACCAGGTAGGCGCGCGTGGTGGTATCCAGCTCGCCTTGCGCGAAGCCGACGGCCAGGCGCGCCGGCGTGCCCAGCGAGCGCAGCAGGATCACCATCGCGGAGGCGTAGTAGTTGCAGTAGCCGCGGCGCGACTCAAACAGGAAGTAATCCAACGGCTCCGCGCCCTGCGGCGGGGCCGCGATCCCGAGATCGTAGGTGATGTTGTCGCGCAGCCAATCGGTGATTGCCTGGGCCTGGTCGAAGGGCGTGGTGGCGCCGGCGGACTCCACGATTTGCCGGGCCAGCGCGCGGGTGCGGGGTGTGATGGTGTCCGGCACCTGCAGGAAATACGCGCTGACCCAGTCTGGGTAATCCTGACCGGCGCCGCGCAGGCTCTCTTTGTCCGCCACCGAGACCGAGGCCACGATGCGGTAGCGGCGGTCGTCGCCGGTGAGCATCGTCTGTGCGCGGACGGCCACCGGATCCACCGTGCCGTCGGCGCTGAGATAGGTTTCGAAGGAAACCGCCCGGTCCACCAGACGCGGCTGCGGCAGGACGTACAGGCGGCTGGTGGCGTTGAGATAAGACGTGAACGTGGCGCTGACGTCCTCGCGCAGCCGATACGGCGGCAGGCGCAGCGCGCCGCGCGTGGGCGTCTGCTCGCGGATCTCCAGGCCATCGCCGAGCTCCCAGCGTCCGGCGACGTACTCCTGATAGGCGTAGGCGCGCCAGTAGTAGCGCGGGACGTCCGGCAGGAGCAAGTCTTCGGGCGGAAGTTCAGCGCTGGGGCCGGTCTCGCGCGGCGGCACGATCGGGTCCAGGACCACCGTCAGGATTTCCCGGTTGGTCAGCGACGTGGCGCCGCCCAAGGCCAGCGAATTGCCATAGAAGTCCTCGGCCACCAGTCCCGGATTGCGCACCGAGTTGAACAGGCGCTCGAAGTTCTCGCGCACCGTCGCCCAGGCGCCGTTGACCTGGCTCCAGGCGGTGGCGGCCTGGGGTGACGCCGACGCCACCGTCACGCGCTGGCCCAGCCAGGCGAAGGCGACGATGGCCACCGCGGCCACCAGGCCGGCGCGCAGGAACTCAAAGCGCGTGTCCGGCGTGTAGGCCACCCGCGCGCCGCGCCACTCGTGTTCCTGATCCAGCAGGTTCATGCGCGCCAGCAGCAGCAGCGCCAGCACCAGGTAGGCGCCCAGGTACAGCTCCAGCTCCTGGCCGATGTAGTAATAGCTGTTGATGAGGAGGACAATGCCGCCCGGCAGGATGGCCGGCCAGACGGTGCCGCGCCGGAACACGGCCCAGGCGGCGGCGACGCCGATATACCAGAACACCAGGCCCACGAAGACTGGGAAGGGCAGGATATCGCGCGAGGTCCCGCCATTGAGGGCGTAGTAGATAAAGTTGTTGAGGCGGATCAACAGTTCGAGGGTGCGCAGGTGCCAGTCCCCTTGCAGTTCGCTGTTGCAGATGAGGAAGCCAACCCAGAAAGCGCCGTAGACGGTGGCGAACAACGTGGCGACGAAACCTGTGAAGCGGCTCTTGCTCAGGGCTAACCCGGCCAGCACGCCGATCAGGCCGGCCACGCTGGCCGTCCAGAGGCCAGGCGCCCAGCCCGGCGCTTCCACTCCCCAGGCCGATACCACGACCAGGCTGGCCACCAATCCGACCGTCGCCCAGCCTTCATCCAGTTTGAGCATCTGCTTGGCTCCTCGCTGCGCGCATATTCTACCCGCCTGCCCCCGTCCGGGTTCACTTGCTCACCATCCGCTCATTTGAGCGATTCCGTCGACTCGCGCGGCCCAGGCGCCACCGCCGCGAAGCGCAGTGGAGGCCAGGGCCGGGACGATAGTGGGAGGGGGAGGTCCTGGACGCGGCGGCGTGGAGAGCGGGCGCCACCCTGACACCCGGACCTCTGGGCGAGTCGCGCGGATTCGCGCCCGTGCTAAAATCAAATCGGTGTGATCTGGTAGCCTTCAAACAGTCTCTTAACGGAATGTTGGCTCCCGGATCGGCCGAACATCCTTAAAATTGTGGGTAAGTCGCCGACCTGGCCCGGTTCGGGGCCAGCCGGCCGTGGGTGCCGTTCCAGCAGTTCGGTGAGACAGGGCGAAAGCCGTGCCTATTTTCAACATCGACGGTCAGCAAATCCACGCCGTCCAGCAAGGCCAGCCCAACCGGCAGGTGGCGCTGCTGATCCACGGCTGGTCGAGCTCGTGGTATGCCCTGTCGCCGCTGATCCCGCTGCTCTCCCAGCGTTTCAACTGCATCGCCGTCGACCTGCCCGGCTATGGCCAGTCGCCGCCCATGAAGGAGCGGGTCACCATCGCCGCCTACGCCGACCTGCTGGCGCGCCTGATCGAGGAGGTCAGCAACGGGCCGGTGGTGCTGGTGGGCCATTCCATGGGCGGCATGATCAGCGCGATGCTGGCCATGCGCCACCCGGTGCTGGTGGAGCGCATGGTCCTGGTCTGCCCCACGATCAGCGGCAACCTGTCCACCATGATCAACCTGACGATCTCGCCGATCACGATCATGGAGCGCTTCGGCCTGGGCAGCTTCCTGGTCACCACCTTTGAGAACCTGATCGTCGGCATCACCGACCGCCTGATGCGGCCGGTGTCGTTCTCGGTGCGCACCGGCATCTCGGCCGAGGACTACACCCGGCTGCGCGCCGACGCCCGCCGCCCCGGCCAGGGCCGCACGCGCTATGAGTGCTTCTACGCCATGCGCGAAAGCAACCTGGGGGGCAAGCTGACCGGCGTCGAGCCGCCCACGCTCGTCATCTGGGGCGCCGAGGACAACACGGTGCCGCTGCGGGATTCGGCCATCGTGGCCGACGAGTGGGCCCAGGCCGACCTGCGCATCCTGCCCAAGGCCGGCCACTGGCCGCAGTTTGAGACGCCCGATATCACGCGCCGGCAGATCGCGTCTTTCCTGGGCCTGCCGCTCACCCCGCAGCAGAAGCCGGTCGGCGACGACGAGCTGGCGGCGGCCCGCGAGATCGCCCAGTTTTTGGGCAACTCCGATGTCGGCAACAACCTCAACTCGCCGCAGTTGATCCGGCTGGCCGCCCAGTTCCGCCAGCGCCGCTACAACTCCGGCGACGTCATCGCCCGCATCCAGGACGGCGGCACGGAGATGTTCATCGTGCGCGAGGGCACGGTGGAGGTCTGGAACGACCCAGACAACATCGGGGCCGGCGCCAACGTGCAGCGCCTGCGCCACGTGGCTTCGCTCAACCCCGGCCAGATCACGGGCGAGCTGGCCATGCTGGATGGCGGCCTGCGCAGCGCCGACCTGCGCGCCGGGCCGGACGGCGCCACCATGCTGGTCCTGGAGCGCGAGCAGCTGCTGGCGCTGGTGGACGAAGACGCCGAGCTGGGCACGCGTGTCCTGTGGAACATCGCCCGCGCCATGGCGCTGCGGGTGCGCTTCATCCTCTGGCAGCTGCAGCGCGCGCTGCAGAAGTCTGGCGCGCCGGCCAAGCCGGCCGCCCCCACCGACAGCGAATTCCAGCGCGAGAAGGCCAACTGACCGCCGCCGCCCCAGGGCGAGCGTGAGGCTGGGCTCACCGGATTACCCGGATGTCCTACTGTCCCCGCGCCCCGGATCGTCCTACAATTAGCCCCGATTTACGACCGCGTTCACTCACAGGAGGTCTCCCTTGAAAGTGCTCGTCACCGGCGGCGCCGGCTATATCGGCAGCATTACCTCGGCCGAGTTGCTGAAGGCCGGCCACGACGTCGTCGTCTTCGACAACCTCTACCAGGGCCACCGCGAGGCCGTGCCGGACGGCGCCGCCTTCATGGAGGGCGACCTGCGCGACGAGGCCGCCGTCGCCCGCCTGTTCCAGGAGCACCGCGGCTTCGACGGCATCCTGCACTTCGCCTCGTTCACGCTGGTGGGCGAGAGCATGCAGCTGCCGCTCAAGTACCTGCGCGATAACCTGGTGGCCGGCGCCAACCTGCTGGAGCAGGCCGTCCAGCACGGCGTCGGGCGCTTCATCCTGTCTTCCACGGCCAACCTGTTCGACGCGCCCGAGCGCATCCCGATCGAGCCGGACGAACGCATCGTGCCGGGCTCGCCCTACGGCGAATCTAAGTTCTTCCTCGAACGCACGCTGCACTGGTTCGAGCGCATTCACGGGCTGAAGTACGCGTGCCTGCGCTATTTCAACGCCGCCGGCGACACGCCCGACCGCGGCGAAGATCACGAGCCGGAGCTGCACCTGATCCCGCGCGTCTTGAGCGTGGCCCAGGGCAAGTTGGACAAGATCGTGATCTTCGGCGGCGACTATCCCACCAAGGACGGCACCTGCGTCCGTGATTACATCCACATCGTCGATCTGGCGCAGGCGCACATCCTGGCGCTCGGCGCGCTGGACCGCCTGGGCAGCCGCAAGTACAACCTCGGCAATGGCAACGGCTTCACCAACCTGGAAGTCGTGGAGACCGCGCGCCGCATCACCGGCCACCCGATCCCGCACGAGATCGGCCCGCGCCGCGCCGGCGATCCGGCCGTGTTGATCGCGTCGTCGGAGAAGATCCGGAGCGAGCTCGGCTGGAAGCCGCGCTTTGACACGCTCGACTCGATCGTCGGCAGCGCCTGGGAGTGGCACAGCCGCCATCCCAAGGGCTATCACGCCTGAGGCGCTGACCAACCCGGTCCCTCAGTCTTTAGTCGGAGGCCCTCCGCCCAACGGCGGAGGGCTTTCTTGTTGAAGCGCAGCGGCACGGCGCGTGTCAGGCCGGCGTCAGCGCCGCGCCACACGCGGGCCGCCGGGGCGGGAACTGGGCCGGAGAGCGGGGCGTCTACTCGGGAGACACGGTATTGCAGCCGGCCCGCCTAAAGGCGCGGCCGCTGAGGAGGTTGCGATGTTTGCCCAGAAGATTGCCCGCCCGGTTAGCCGCTATGCGCTCATCCGCGTCGCCGTGGCCGCCGCCCTGTTGCTGCCGCTCTTCGGCGCCCTGGCTTTCGCGGCGGCGCCGGCCTCGGCCGCCGACTGCCGCCTGTATCACACCGTCCAGCGCGGTGAGACGCTCTACAAGATCGGGCGCAAGTACGACCTGTTGTGGACTACGATCGCGCAGGCCAACAACCTGAAGGACGGCAACAAGATCTACGCCGGCCAGGTGTTGTGCATCCCGGCCGCCGCCGGCGCCACGGTGACGCCCACGGCCACGCCCAAGCCGACCAGCACGCCGGCGCCGGAGCGCATCAGCTTCGCGCGCGGCGCGGTCTCCGGCACGGCCCAGGGCACCGTCACGGCGCCCGACCGCAAGACCTATGTCCTGCGCGCCCTGAAGGGCCAGCAGATGACGGTCGAGGTCATCTCCAAGGACAGCAAGGTCAACTTTGCCGTCCAGGGCGTCTCCGATGGCCAGCCCCTCAAGCGCCTGGAGAACGAGTCCCGCAAGTGGACGGGCAGCCTGCCGGCCGATCAGGATTACTTGATCACGGTGGCGGTGCCCAGCGGCAGCTTGGCCTACACACTCGTGGTGACGATCGTCACGCCATAGCGCCCTCGGCCGAGCACAGACAAAAACGGGCCGGCCTCCTGGAAGAGGCCGGCCCGTTGCATTAAGAAGCGGCCGCGCTCAACCGAACAGCCCGCCGCGCGCCAGCAGGCCGAGCGCGGCGCCGCCCAGCACCAGCCAGGTGGCGTTGACGTGAAAACGGAACAGGAGCAGCGCGGAGGCCAGGGCGAGCGCCACGGTCAGCGGGTCCACCAACGCGCTAAAGGCAAGCTGCCCGGTGACGGCCGCCATCAGCGCCAGCGACGCCACGTTGACGCCGTCGAGCAGGGCGCTGGCCGTGGTCGAGCCGCGCACGCGCGCCAACAGCGGCACGCTCAGCGCCACGAAGACGAAGGCCGGCAGAAAGATGCCGAGCGTTGCCAGCAGCGCGCCCGGCCAGCCGCCCAGCACGTAGCCGATAAACGTGGCCGTGGTGAACACCGGCCCCGGCGTCACCTGGCCGATGGCGATGGCGTCCAGCAGCTGCCGGTCGGTCAGCCAGCCCAGACCGACGACGAAGTCGGCGCGCAGGAACGCCAGCAGGACGTAGCCGCTGCCGTACAGCACGGACCCGATCTTCAGGAAGATCAGGAACAACTGGCCGAGATCCACCGGCGCCGCGGACAGGGCCGGCCAAGCGGATGGCGCCCACGGCAGCCAGGGCAGGGCGCCCGCCGCCGATTGCGCCACCGGCCGCGCGCCCCAGCGCCGGATCGCCCAGACCAGCAGGGCGCCGGCGGCCAGCAGCGGCAGTTCGCTGAGGCCCAGCACGTAGCAGCCCAGCGCGGCTGCGCCGACCAGGGCCGTCAGCCGATCCTTGATGGCCTTGCGGCCCAGCTCCCACAGCGCCTGGGCGACGATGGCGATGATGACGGGCTGCACGCCGTACAGCAGCGCCGTCGCCTGCGGCGTGCTCCCAAAGCGCCTGTAGGCCCAGGCCAGGCCCAGCACGATGAGCATCGCCGGCAGGATGAAGCCCAGGCCGCCAGCCACCAGCCCCGGCCAGCCGGCGCGCAGGTAGCCCAGGTGGATGGTCATCTCGGTGGAGTTGGGGCCCGGGATCAGGTTGGTGGCGCCCAGCAGATCCAGGAATTGCTGATCGTCCAGCCAGCGCCGGCGCTTGACTAGCTCCTGGCGCATCATGGCGATGTGGGCGGCCGGGCCGCCAAAGGCCGTGAAGCCGAGCAGCAGGAAGTAGGCGGCGACTTCGCGCAGGCGGGTGGATTGTTCCGAGGCCGGTGACGCGGGCATGCCGGCATTATCACACAAAGAAATCAAGCCGCCTTAATTGCGATTTCCGTATGGGTTGGCGTCACCCCGGCCCCGGCCCCCCACTTCGCTCCGCTGCGGGGGGCCAGGGTGCGCCGGAATGACCGAGCGCAAGTCATATCGGGAACCGCTTTAAGCAGGACTTCTTGGTCCCACGGCGGCCGCCCTGGCGCAGCCAGTCAGCGCGCCGCGCCTGGTGCCGGTGCGGTGGGGTGACCTCATCGACGCCGGCGCGCGGGCGCCGCGCCTGGCCGCGCGATCCGCGCGCCGGGCCGGTCAACGGCTGACCCGCCCGGCGTGATTGGAGGTCGTGGAGGAAAGACAGCGGAAAGCGCCAGCCTGGATGTTATTCAAGCGTGCGCCGGGCAGCGCCCTCCCGACCGGGCGTCACGCGGCGCTGCTGAGCTTCACTCTGCGCGCGGGCGCCGGAACGCCAGCAAGCTCAGGCCGTTAAGCGAGACCAGCACCGTGCCGCCCTCGTGCCCGACCACGGCCAGTGGCAGCGGCAAGTTGACCGCGAAGATGGTGGCCAGCATGAGCGCGATCATGAGGAGCGCGAAGCCCAGGTTGGCGATCAGCGTCCGGCGCGTGGCCCGGCTGAGCGCGACGACGTAGGGCACGTTGTGCAAGTCGTCGGCCATCAGCACGACATCGGCGGTTTCGAGGGCCACGTCCGTGCCGGCGGCGCCCATGGCGATGCCGAGCGTGGCCGCGGCCAGGGCCGGCGCATCGTTGACGCCGTCGCCGACCATGGCGACGACGCGGTGCTCCGCGCGCAAGTGTTGGATGAGGCGCAGCTTGTCCTCCGGCAGCAGGTCCGCGAAAACCTCGTCCACGCCCGCCTGCTTGCCGATGGCGTGGGCCACCGGGGCGTTGTCGCCGGTGAGCATGACCACGCGCGCGACGCCCAGCGCCTTCAGGTCGCGCACCACGGCGGCCGCGTCGCGGCGCAGCACGTCGGCCACGGCGATCACGCCGAGCACCTGATCCGGCGCGTTGTCCGCCAGGCGCACTACCAGCATCGCGGTCTTGCCCTCCGCCTGCAGGCGCGCGACGGCGGCGTGGGCCGGCGTGCTCGCGGCCAGGTCGTTCGCCGCAAAGTAGCGCGGCCCGCCCACGCCGATCAGCTGCCCGGCGACCTGGGCGCGCACGCCCTTGCCGCTCTCAGACTGGAAGGCGGCGGCCTCGGCCACGTTCAGGCCGCGCGCCTGGGCGGCGGCGCTGATGGCGCGCGCCAGCGGATGCTCGGATTTGGCCTCGACAGCGGCCGCCAGCGCCAGCACACCGGCCTCGTCCAGGTCGGGCGTCAGCGCGATCACGTCGGTGACCTGGGGCTTGCCCTCGGTCAGCGTGCCGGTCTTGTCGAAGGCCACCACCTGAATGCCGGCGGCCTGCTCCAGGTGGATGCCGCCCTTGAAGAGCACACCGCGCCGCGCGCCGTTGCCGATGGCCGAGAGGATGGCGGCCGGCGTGCTGATCACCAGCGCACACGGTGAGGCCGCCACCATCACCGTCATCGCCCGGTAGAAGGCGCTGTCGAAGCTTTCGCCCAGCGCCAGCCACGGGATGAGCGTCACGGCCACGGTCAGGACGATCACGCCCCAGGCGTAGACCTGCTCGAACTGGTCGATCCAGCGCTGGGTCTTGGCCTTCTCGCTGTGGGCCTCCTCCACCAGCTTGATCATGCGCGCGATGGTGGAATCCTGCGCCAGCTTGGTGACGCGCACCTCCAGGCCGCCGGTGGTGTTGATGGTGCCGGCCAGGACATGGTCGCCGCTGCGCTTGTCCACGGGCAGGGATTCGCCCGTGATCGGCGCTTGGTCCACAGCGCTCTCGCCCTCCACCACCACGCCGTCCACAGGCAGGCGCTCGCCCGGCCGGACGATGACGATGTCGTTCAGCACCAGCCGCTCGATGGGCAGCAAGGCGGTGCGGCCGCCGCGCCGCACCAGGGCCTCCTTGGGCCGCAGATGCATCAGCGCGCGGATGGCGTTGCGCGTGCGGTCCATGGCGAAGGCCTGCAGCACGTTGGAGAGCGAGAACAGGAACAACAGCATGGCGCCCTCGAACGGCGCGCCCACGATCCAGGCGCCCAGGGCGGCCAGCACCATCAGCAGGTCGACGTCCACCGTGCGCTGGGCCAGCGACTCCAGGCCGCCCTTGACGCCGAAGACGCCGCCGGCCAGGTAGGCCACGGCGTACCAGGCCGTGACGACGCCCACGGCCGCGCCGGTCCGCTCCGCCGTCAGCCCGCCGATCATGGCCACCAACGTGACCGCGGTCAGGGCCGCCTCCAGGCGGTCAGCGGTGACGGCGGCTTTAAGCTTGGCCAGCCGGCGCGCCCACGGGCCAGCCGGGGCGGCCGGTTCGGGCTCGGCCGGCGCGGTCCGCACCCCGAGCTCGCGCACGTATTGGGCGATGGCCGGCGGCGAGACGCGCGTCTGGTCATAGGTGACGCTGAGCACGCCGCCCAGGTAGCTGGCCGAGGCGCGGCGCACACCGGCCAGGCCGCGCACCCGTTCTTCCAGCAGCAGCGCGCACGACTCGCAGGCGCGCCCGCCGTGGGCTTCCAGCCGCAGGGTGCAGGTCTCGAACTGCTTCTGGAACTTGGGGGCCAGGTGGTGCGCCATCGCCGCGACCTCGGCCTCGGACAGCGCCTGGGTGTCGTAGGCAAAGGACAGGCGTGCGTTCTCGGGGTCGGCGTCTACCTGCACGATGCCGGGCTGGGCGTCGACGGCGTCATGCAGGAGGGTCAGACAAGGCTCGTGTTCGTTGGGGGGAGTGACGGGTGAAGACATGCGCGGGATTACCTTCGACTAGACCTCACGGTCAAACAGGGTAGTTCGGCGGGCGGGCGTCGGAGATTGTGACGCTTTGCGCTTACTGGGCGCGCTGGCACTCTGGGCACAGGCCGTAGTAGGCGATGCGCGCGCCGCGCAGCTGGTAGCCGGAGCGCCCGGCCACTTGCTCGGCCACCTGGTCCAGCGCGGTCGTCGGCAGATCGTCCACGCGGTGGCAGCGCAGACAGATCAGGTTGACGTGCGGCTCGACGTCGGCGTCGTAATGGACGGCGCCATCGCCGGCCTCGCCGAGGTCGTGGATCAGGCCGCCGGCCACCAGCGTCTGCAGCGTGTTGTAGACCGTGGCCCGGCTCAGTCCGGCCACTTCGCCGGCGAGTTGATTGTAAAGGACCTGGGCGGTGGGGTGAGTGCGGCTGGTGACCAGGGCGCGGCAAATGGCGGCGCGCTGCGGGGTGACGCGCAGGCCGGCCGCGCGCAGCGCCGTAAGCATGGCGTCGACGCGGGCGTTCGTGGTGGTTGGATTGATGGGCGAAGACATAATTTAGATCAATTCTTTATTTAGAATTAATCTAAATTATAGCCGCAGGGACACCGACTGTCAAGAGGCGTCAGGCGCGGCGCAGCGCGGCCAGGATCTCGCGCACGGACAGGCGTTTGCCGTACATCAGCAGGCTGGTGCGGAAGACCTTGGAGCCGGCCCACATGACGGCCGGCACGCTCAGCGCCAGGACGGCCAGGCTGCCGACGATGTCGATGACCGGCACGGTGCCATAGGGCAGGCGCAGCATCATCATCATCGGCGCCGTGAGCGGAAACCAGCTCAGCCCGCGGGCCAGCAGCATGTTGGGATTAGCGATCAGGAAGCCGTTGATCATCCATGGCACGGCGGCCCCGAACGAGAACAGGCCGCCGATCTGCTGGCTCTCGCGCATGCTGGTGCCCAGCGAGCCGGCCGTCGCCATCAGGATGCCGTAGAGCAGGTAGCCCAGCACGAAGTAGACGAGCGCCAGGAGCAGCGTGCCGACGTTAAGCGCGGCCAGCACGCCCACGGCCAGCGCGGCCAGGCCGCCCGTCAGCAGGACGCCCGCGACCATCCAGACGCCCACCTGCGTCAAGCCGACGGCGCCCAGCCCGATCACCTTGCCCCACAGCAGGTCGCTGGGCGAGACCGACGACACGAGCAGTTCCATCACCCGATTTTCCTTCTCCTCGCTGACGGAGCGCAGCAGGTAGTTGGAGGACACCATGATGGAGATGAAGAGCAGGAGCGAGACGCCCAGGGATGTGAGCATGCCGCCCAGAAACGAAAACGGATTGTCGGCGGCGGCGGCCACCGGCGCGCCGGCCTCGTCCAGAGTCACTAGCTGCACCTGGGCCGAATTGGCCGGATCGGCGGCGCGCCGGCGCACGCTGTCGTCCACGTGTCCGGCCAGCATCCCGTCGATCAGGAATGGCGCCAGGTCGTCGGGGTCGACCGACATGGCCGTCTGCAGGTCGTCCCGGGCGTAGGCCGTGAGCGCGCCCGTCGCCACGTAGTCGGCGGCGATGACGACGTAGGCCCGGAGCTCATCGGCGAGCAGGGCCTGGCGGGCGGCCTCCTCGTCGGCAAAGGCCCGGTACTGGTCCGCGAAGCCGGCCGGCACCTGCTGGAACAGGCCGCTGTGGTCGACCACGCCGATCAGGGTCGGGCCGTCCGGCGTGAACTGACTCTCCAGAAAAGCGCCGGCCTGGCCGGAGAAGAACGTGGCCACGATCAGGCCGATCAGGCCGAGCGCCGGGACCAGCAGGGTGGCGAAGATGTAGCCGGGCCGGCGGACATTGGTGAGGTACTCGTGCCAGGCGATTGTCCACAGCCGCTTAGACATGCTGCGCCTCCTTGACGACCTTGATGAAGATCTCGTCCAGGGGCATGGACGCCGGCTCAAAGCGTTCCACGATCTGGCCGCGCTCCAGCAGGGCTTTGAGAAAGTCGCGTGTGGTCACACCGGGTCGCAGATACACGCGCTGGCGGTCCGGCGTCCGGCTGTCGGGGGCCACGGCCTCCACTTCCGGCCAGCCGGCACAGTCGAGCGGGGGACTGACTTCCAGCGCGTTCGGCGCGAACTGCCGCTTGAGGTCGGCCAGCGCGCCGTACAACACGATCCGGCCGCGGTTGATCAGCGCGATGCGCTCGCACAGCGATTCCACCAGGCTCATCTCGTGCGCCGAGAGCACCACGGTCCGCCCCTGGGCGCGCAGCTCGCGGATCAAGCCGCGCACCAGGTCCACGTTCACGGGGTCGAGGCCCTGGAAGGGCTCATCCAGGATGACGAGCTCGGGGTCGTGGATGAGCGTCGTGGCGAGCTGCAGCTTCTGGTGCATGCCGCGCGACAGCTCCTGGACCTTGGCCTTGGCCCGGTCGGCCAGTTCCACGCGCTCCAGCAGTTGGGTGGCGCGCTGGGCGGCCGCGGCGCGGGAGAGCCCTTTGAGCTGCCCGAAGTAAGTCAAACATTCGTGGACGCGCAGGCCCCGGTACAGGCCGCGTTCCTCGGGCAGATAGCCCACCCGCGCGCGGGCGGCGCCCGGCGGCTGGCCCAGGACGCGCGCCGTGCCGGAGTCCGGCCGGAGGATGTCCATGAGCATGCGGATGGCCGTGGTCTTGCCGGCGCCGTTCGGGCCAAGCAGCCCGAAGACCTCGCCGCGGCCCACCTCCAGGCTCACGTCGTCCACGGCGACGACGCTCGCGAATTCCTTGTGCAGCCGGTCGGCCCATACAGCCGGGTCGTTCATACACACCTCCACTACCAGTCGGGACACCTATTGTACGGGTAATGACCGGCGTAGTTGCGGGGAATCCGGGACGGAGCTTCAGCTGGCGCGCTTCTGGCGGGCGGCTTCGAACAGCAGCACGCCGGCGGCGACGGCGGCGTTGAGCGACTCGGCGCGCCCCGGCATGGGGATGTGGACGCGCTGCGGGGTGAAGGCCCGCGCCGCCGCGCTCGGCCCCGCGGCCTCCGACCCGAGGACGATGGCGCAGGCCCCGCGCCAATCGACCTGATCGTACGGCTCGCCGGCGCGGGCCTCGGCCAGCCAGACGGCAGCCCCGCCGAGTTGTCCGGCCAGCGTCTCCCAGTGCGCGTCGATGATGGGCAGGTGGAAGTGCGCGCCCATACCGGCCCGGACGACCTTGGGGTTGTAGGCGTCCACGGTGCCGGGCATCAGGAAGACGACCTGCACGCCGGCGGCGTCGGCGGTGCGCAGCACGGTGCCGAGGTTGCCGGGGTCGCCCAGCCGGTCCACGATCAGGGCGAAGGCCGGATTGGGCAGGACCAGGAAGGTTGGCATGGCGACCACGGCCAGCAGGCCGGCCGGCGTCTGGGTCTCGGCGGCGGCGGCCATGACGGCCTCCGACACGGCCTCCACCTTGGCGCCGCGCGCCTCCAGGCCGCGCAGCGCGGCGCGGCTGCGCGCGTCCAGGTCCGGCGTGTACAGGGCGAGATGGACTTCGCTCTGCGCCTGGACGGCCTCCTCGGCCAGCCGCACACCCTCGATCACGAAGCGGCCCTCGGCCTCGCGCGTTTTGCGCAGGCTCTGCAGGCTGCGCACTGTCTTAACGGTCGGGTTCTGGGGTGAGGTGATCATCGGGTCAATCGCCGTCCCCGGCGGCGATGGCGCGCTCGAAAGCGCCGACGGTCGGCTGGTCAATCAGCACGAAACGCAGATCGCGCAGGGGCGAGGCCGGGTGCGCGGCGCAGAAGGCCCGGACGGCGCGGACGGCCAGTGGGGCGGCGCGCTCCACCGGGAAGCCGAAGAGGCCGGTGCTGAGCGACGGGAAAGCCAGCGACGTGAACGGCTGAGCGTCGGCCAGCCGCAGCGCGGCGGTGTAGGCCGTGGTGAGCTTGGCGTCCTCGTCGCCGGAGCCCCACACCGGACCGACCGCGTGGATGACGAAGCGGCAGGGCAGACGCCCGGCGCCGGTCAGGGCGGGGCGGTCATGGCCGGCCGGGCCGTGGGCGCGCACCCACGCCGTGCTCTCGGCCTGGATCTCGGCGCCGCCGCGCCGCACAATAGCGGCGGCCAGACCGCCGCCATGGGCGAGGTGCGCGTTGGCGGCGTTGACGATGGCGTCCACGGGCGCCTCGGTCAGGTCGCCGTGATACAGCGCCAGGCTCTGCCCGGCTGGCAAGGTGCGTTGGAGGATGAGCGCGGCCACAGCCTTGATTCTACTCAAAACAAAAAACCGCACCCGGTTGGGTGCGGTTCAGGCTGATGAACGGACGCAGACGGCGCTAGGCGCGCTTGGCGACGGCCGCCACCTGGCTGAAGGCGGCCGCATCGCGGACGGCGATGTCGGCCAGGGCCTTGCGGTCCAGGGTGACGTTGGCCTTCTTCAAGCCGTCGATCAGGCGGCTGTAGGAGAGGCCGTTGGCGCGCGCGGCGGCATTGATGCGCGCGATCCACAGCCGGCGCAGATCGCGGCGGCGATTGCGGCGATCACGCCAGGCGTAATACAAGGCATGCAGCATGCCTTCGTTGGCCCGGCGAAACAGGGTGTGATACGCGCCGCGCTTGCCCTGACTCCACTTCAGGATCTTCTTGTGGCGGCGGCGGGTAACGGTACCACCTTTAACACGCATTTCCGATTACTCCTGCGAACCCTCTCCGGCCCGTGGGACAACAGGCCACGCGTTGGCGCCGGAGATAGCCCGCGCTGGTTGGGTACGGCGGTTGCCCGGCCGGGACGCCCGGACGGCGCTGGCCCGGCCGCAACCGCTTCGGTCGCCTCAGGTCGAGGACTTGTCGTCGTAGTTCTTCAGATACGGGGCCAGCCGGCGCACGCGCTTGGCGATCTTCTTGCCCTTCACCGGCAGCATCTCGGTGAACAAGGCGGAGGTGCGGTCCGGCGTGCGGCGGCGCAGATGGCTCTTGCCCTTCTTAGTGCGCACCAGCTTGCCGCTGCCCGTCACGCGGAAGCGCTTGGCGGTCGCCTTGTGCGTCTTCAGCTTCTGCTTCCCTTGCGTATTGGCTTTGCGAGGCACGTTCCTTCTCCTTACAGCTTACGTCCGTCATCAGCGGGGCGTCCCAGCGGGTCCGCCCGACAAAATCCACCGGGGCAGTGGTGTGGCCCCGGTGGCATTTCGCTCACTCTTGGCTCTCTGCTTCCGTCTCGTCCGGCTTGTCCTTCTTGGCCGGCGGCTTGACGCGCTTGGGGTTGGGCGCCAACAACATGATCATCGTGCGCCCCTCCAGGAGCGGGTGCTGTTCGATGATGGCGACGTCGGCCAGGTTCTGCGCGATCTCCTGCAGGTCCTTCATGGCGATGTCCGGGTAGGTGATCTCGCGTCCCCGGAACTTGAACCGCACACGGACCTTCTTGCCTTCTTCCAGCCAGCGCCGCGCGTCGCGCACCTTGAGGCCGGTGTGGAAATCCGTGCTCTTGGGGCGCAGCTGGATTTCCTTGACCTCGATGATCTTCTGCGCTTTGCGCGCTTCCTTGTCCTTCTTCGTCTTCTCGTACAGGAACTTCCCGTAGTCCAGGATGCGACAGACGGGCGGGTTCGCGTTTGGACTTACCTCGACCAGGTCCTTCTCCGCATCGCGCGCCATGCGCAACGCTTCGTACACCGAGATGATGCCCACGTTCTCGTTATTCGGGCCGATGACGCGGACTTCCCGGGACGTGATCTGTTCGTTGATGCGATATTCTGAAAGCGTGACCGGAGGAATAGGACTGTCCCTCGTGTTGAATTATGACGAGACGGCAACGGTGGGAAATCGTACCACAGGGGTTGAGAGGCGTCAATCAGGCGTGGCGACCTGGAACACGGCCCGCGCCTGGCCGACCTCCAGGCCGCGCCAGTTGCGCAGGGTCTGCGGCAGCGCGAAGCCAAAGCGCGCCAGATCCGCCAGGGCCGCGCTGTCCAGGGCACCCAATTGGCGCAGCACTTCCACCGTCACTGGGCCGACCGCGCGGTTGGCGCCGTCGATGATCTTCAGCACCACACCGAGCGCGGGGGAATCGGGTCCGCAGGCACCGGGCGCCAGCGCCACGGCCTGATAGCCTTCGGCGCCGCCCTTGGCGGCCAGCCGGCCCGCCGCCACCCGCATGAGCTCGGTGTCGAAGCCGCCCGGTCCGCGCACCATGTCTGGATGGCTGGTCATCGCCGCAAAGATGCGGCCGAGGGCGGCGGCCCGCGCCGGCGGCCAGCCGCTGGGGTCGGCCAGTTGGGCAAAGGCGCGCGCGGCCGCCGCCAGGGGCACCGCGAAGTTAGGGGCCGAACAGCCATCGGTGCCGACCTGAACGGTCTCGGGCGTCAAGCCGCACATGGCCGCGAAGGTCTCCAGAATGGTCTGCTGGACGGGGTGAGCCGGGTTGATGTAATCAGCCAGGGGCAGGCCGCGCGCGCGCGCCTGCGCCAACATGCCGGTGTGTTTGCCGGAGCAGTTGTGGCGATTGGGCGTCGGCGTCTGGCCGGCGCGGATCAGTTGGGCCACCAGGTCCGGATCGTCCAGGGGATGCGTGCCGCACAGCAGGTCGGTTTCGCCGGCGCCGATCTTGGCCTGTAGGTCGCGCAAGACCGCGACGTGCCGGTCCAGGCCTTTGTGCGAGGCGCAGGTCAGCGCGATCTCGCGCGGGGTCAGGCCGAAGCGATCGGCCGCTCCGGACTCGAGCAGGGGCAGTGTCTGGAACGGTTTGGCGGCCGAGCGCAGGAAGACGACGGCGTGCGGGTCCCCCCAGGCCGCCCTCAGCCGCCCATGCACGTCGGCCACGGCGATGGCGCCGGCGTGCACGCACTCGACCAGTCCGCCGCGTGTGTACTCGAGGACGGGGAGAAACGGCATGACGGGCGGGCGGCGCGGCGGCCGTCTACTTCAGGGGCGTAATCGTCAGGCTGTCGTGCACGCGCTCCAGGCCGGCGCGCACGCGGCGCTGGTACACGCCGCGCAACTCGACCGGGCCGGTGGCTTTGCCGAGCAGCGTCTGAGCCAGCGCCTCCAGTTCCAGGCGCGGTTTCTTGGCGCGCACGAAGGCCTCGACCTTGCGGCGGGCCAGCTTGAGGAAGTCCTCGGTCGGCTTGACGCCGTCCTTGTCGGTGACCGAGCCGCGGCCCGGCACGATGATCCGGCCGGGCGAGCGCTTCTTGCGCAGGTCGGCCAGGGCGTCCAGCCAGGCGTCCAGGTCGGCGTCGCCCAGAAAGGGCGGCGCCTTGACGGTGACGGCGTCGCCGGTGAAGACGACGCCCTGCTCCGGGATCTCGGCCCAAATGGCGCCGGGCGCGGAGCCGGGGCGGTGTACCAGTTGGATTTCGCGGTCACCGGCCACCAGGGTCAGGCGGTTGGCGAACGTGATCTGCGGGATGACCACGCGCAGGCCGGTCAAGTCGGCCACTAGTTCGCTGTCGGCGCCCGGCTCGGGCGGCAGGTTGCGGTACAGCTCCGGCAGCAGGCGGATGCGCTCGAACGTCAGCTCGTGCGTGATGACCGGCGCCTCCAGCCATTGCGCGCCGAGCATCCGGTCGCGGTGGTGATCCAACACGACGACGAAGCGGATGGGCTTGCCGGTGGCCTGCTGCAACTGCTGCCGCCACAGGCGCGCGTCGGCGGGGTGGGTGGGGGCGTCGATGCAGATGAGGTCATCCGGGCCGACGATGGCGCCGACGGTGACGCCCGGGAACTTGGTCTCGACGAGGAGGTCTTTGACGATGCGCTGCATGGGACGGATAGACAGCCTCTCCGGCGCGGCGATCGGCGCGCCCGGCTAATAGGGCAGGGTGAAGCTGAAGATCGCGCCCTGGCCGGGCGTGCTCTCCACCCAGATGCGGCCGCCGTGCGCCTCCACGGCCAGCTTGCAGAAGGCCAGGCCCAGGCCCAGGCCCTTGGGGGCGGCCTCGCGCTGCAGGCGCGTGAACTTGCTGAAGATGCGGCTGTGCTCGGCGGCCGGGATGCCCGGCCCGGTGTCCCGGACGGCGATGGTCAGCTCTTTTGGCCCGGACTTGGCGTTGACCGTCACCGTGCCTTCGCCGGGCGTGTACTTCACGGCGTTCTCGATCAGGTTGATGATGACGCGGCGGAGCATGTCGGTGTCGACGTCCACCATCGGCAGACGCGGCGGGATGTCTTTGCGCAGCTGGATGCCCTTGCCTTCGGCCAGGGCGGTCACCTGCTCGAGGGCGTCGCTGGCCAGCACGCTGATATCGGCCTGCTCCTTGTTGAGCGTCATCTGACCGGCCTCCAGCCGGCGCAGATCCAGGAGCGAATCCACCAGCCGCGACATGCGCAGGGCCGAGCGGTTGGCGATGGTGATCAGCGACTGCTCCATCTCGGCGTCCGGCGGCAGCGAGGCCTGGACGACGTCCAGCGACGAGATGATGTTGCCGAGCGGGCTGCGCAGGTCATGGAAGATCATGCTGATCAGATCCTGGCGCATCTCCTCCAACTGCAGGCGCTCGGAGATATCGCGCTGGATCCACTGGATGAACTCCTGGCCCTTGCGCTGGATCAGCTTGGCGTGGACCTCCATCGGGATCTCCAGACCCTGTTTGGTGGTGATGCGGGTCTGGTACGTGATCTCCTGGCCGCCGCGCAGGTGGCGGAAGCGGTCCGAGCCCAGGAAGGCCGTGCCCATGCGGTGCACGGTGGTGACGCGCAGGCCGATCAGCTCGTCGCGGCCGTAGCCGAAGACCTCCACCGCCTTGCGGTTGGCGTCGGTGATCAGGCCGTCTTGATTGGTGATGATGATCGGGTCGATGTTGTCTTCAAACAGGCTGGAGAAGCGGCTCTCGGCGGCCTTGAGCTCCTCCACCTGTTGGGCGTGGACGATGGCGGTGGCGGCCAGCGAGGCCAGGCTTTCCAGCAGGCTGAGCGTGTCCGGCGCGAAACGGCCGTCGACGGGGTTCATGACCTCGATCACGCCCATGACCTGATTCTGCAGGCGCACCGGCACGCTGGCGCTGGCCAGGGTGAGCAGGCCGGTCTGCTGATCCAGGCCGCGCCGGAAGCGCGGGTCGGCCGGGACGTTGGTGGTGATCACGGGCTGGTTGTTCTGGGCCACCCAGCCGGCGATGCCGTCGCCGATCTTGAGTTCCATGCCCTTGATGCGCTCGGCCATCCGCCCGACCGCTTCCTTGAAGATGACCTGGTTGTCTTTCTCCTTGACCAGGGCGATGGAGGCGGTCTCGACCTTAAGCAGGCTCTGCGCGTAGTGGACGACGCGGTGCAGGACCTCGTCCAGGCGCAGGGTGGAATTGATGGCCTGGGCGGTGTCGGCCAGGGCGCGCATGGCCTGGGCGCGCCGTTCGCTCTCGGCGTAGAGCTGGGCGTTCTCGATGGCCACGCCGGCCTGGTCGGCGATGGCCGTCATCAGCGTCAGGTCGTCGGCCTCGAAGCTGTGGGCCGGCACCTTGACCAGCGTGAGCACGCCGACGACGCGGGCGCGGCCGGCCAGCGGGACGGCGATGGCGCTCTTGGGCCCGACGACGTCGTCGTCCGGGCGGCGGCCCCAGCGCGGGTCGCGGGTGGTGTCGGCCACCAGCGCGGGCTGCCGGTTGGCCAGCACCCAGCCGGCCAGGCCGTTCTGGAGCGTCCCGCCCAGCCGCCGGTCCGGGTCCGGCTGGAAGGCATTATCCATCATCAGCGCCGAGTACAGCACTTCGCCCTGTTCGTTCAGCACGATGACGCTGCCGGTCTTGGATTGGGCGCTGTCCACGGTGGCCTGCAGCACGCGCTGCAGCAGCTCGGCCAGATCCAGGCGTCCGGAGATCTCGCGACTGACGCGGTAGAGCAGCGCCAGGCGGCGTTGTTCAGTCAGCGGCGTGGTCGCCATAGCGGTGCTTAGCCTCCCCCTAAGGTGCGGTGCATCTCAATGCGCCGGAAGGCCTCGACAAAACCGAGCGCCTGGAACGCCGGCAGGTGCGGGTCCGTCACGGCGACGTTCTCGGCCTGGGTGTCCAGGTCCGGGAAGCGCGTATACAGACAGCTTAATAGAGCCGCGCCAACTTCGGCCGGCTGGCCCGTCAGCGTGCGCAGCGTCAGGCGGGTTAACAACATCGGCAAACCGCGAAATGTCTGCACTTGAAAGACAAGCCAGCCCTGGCCGCCCTCCGGCCGGTGGACGGTGACGGCCTGGACCTGGCCGGCGCGGACCAGGGACTCGTTCTCGGTGATCCACGACGGCTGGTCGTTGCGCTGCGCCAACAGCGCCAGCGCCGCGTCGTCGGCCAGCCAGGTGACCGTTCCGGAGGCGGGCGCCGGTGGCGGGCTGGGCGGGCGGCGCAGCACCAGGAGTTCGCTTTGGGCGTGAAAGCCACAGCGGACGAACAGATTATACGCCGGAGCGTTATTTTTGATGACCTCGAGCACGTTGTGCGTCAGGCCGCGCGCGTCGCTGCCGGCCAGCAGGCCTTGCATTAGCGCCCAGCCCAGGCCGTGGCGGCGCGCCGATGGCAGCACCCCCAGGCGCGTGATCCACGAGCGCCCCGGCCGCAGGCCGAGCATGGCCAGCCCCAGGATGGCGTCGCCGTCGACGGCGACCACGGAGGCCTCCAGGTCGACGTCATAGCTGTGGATGTACTCGGCCAGACGGGCCGCGTTCATGGGCATCGGCACGAGGTAGTCGACGCGGGTCTGGTTGTAGGCTTCGGTGAGTTGAGCGATGCTGAACCGGCTGGCGGGCACCAGCTGGGCAGGCGCGCTCGCGGCGGCGCGCGGCACGGCGGCCGACATCAAGGCTGGCCCTCGCGCAGATAGCCCGCGATCTGGTCGGCGAAGCGGGCGACGTTGATGGGTTTGGGGATGTAGCCGTTGCAGCCGTAGGCGGCGACCATGCGCTGGGCCGTCTCCTCGGGCCAGGCGGTGCAGGCCACGATCGGGGTGTGCGCCAGCGTCGGGAGGCGGCGCATCCAGTTCACGAGCGTCTGGCCGTCGGCGTCCGGCAGGCCCAGGTCCAGCAGGATCAGGTCCGGCGTCTGGTCCAGGGCCATCTGCAGGCCGCTCTCGGCATCCGGGGCGTGGCGGACCGAAAAACCGCGGGCCGTGAGCACGCGGCGGGCCAACTCGGCGTTATCGGGGTTGTCCTCCACCACCAGGATGTCGGGCATGCGCGGAGTATAGCATAGCCATCTGCGGCAGTTGGCCGCGGGCGGGCCAGCCGGCCAACTTACCGGCCGGGCGCCGGAACGGCCTCGTCAATGCCCATTGGCTTGCCGGACATCGGCGTCGCTGAAGACCACTTCCTCGCGGCCCTCCAGCTTCTCGAGCATCTTGCGCGCGATCAGGTCCAGGTGGGTGTCGTGGGCCACGAAATCCAGGGCATCGGCCGGGATGCTGAGCACGGGGCACAACCGGAAGCCGTCGATCCAGCGCTGATACAGGCCGTTGAGCTGCTCCAGGTACTCGGGCACGATGCGGGCCTCGTAGTCCCGTCCGCGGCGCGCGATGCGCCGGCTGAGAGTCTCCACCGAGGCGCGCAGGTACAGCACCAGGTCCGGCGGCGGCAGGCAGTCGATGATGCCCTCGTACAGGCGCCGGTAGGTCGCGTAGTCGCGCTCGGCCATCCGGCCCTGCTCGTACAGGTTGTGGGCGAAGATCTCGGCGTCCTCGTAGACCGAGCGGTCCTGGATGACCGAGGCGGGGTGGGCCGCGATCTGCTGGTGGGTGTGCAGGCGGTTGGCCAGGAAGAAGACTTGGGAGTGGAAGCCCCAGTGGCCCATGTCGCGGTAGAAATCGGCCAGGTAAGGGTTCTCCACCACGGCTTCGTAGAAGGGGTGCCAGTTCAGCCGCTGGCAGAGCAGGTTGACCAGGCTAGACTTGCCCACCCCGATGTTGCCGGCGACGATGACAAAGCGTTTCATAGAGTCTCAGGCGCCGTTTTGGTCGGCCCAGGCCTCCACCAACTCGTCGACGGTGGTCAGGTAAGCCTGCACCTCGGCGACGCGGCCGCGGAAGTCGGCGGGCGAGGCCAGCTGGAGGCGCTCCAGGAAGGCGGTCCAGGGTTCGGCGTGGACGCTGTCGCCGGGCAGGTGGCGCAGGGCGGCCTGCCAGGTGTAAAGCATGAGCCAGAGCATCTCGGCGGCGCGGTCGGCCTGGATCAGGGCCTGGAAGCCGCGTTCGTAGACTGTGCGGCGGGCCGGATGGATCAACTCGTCGTCGGCGGAAGCACCGGCCCGGTAGGCGGCCGACCAATCGGTGAGGAGCACCTGGGCCTGGGCCGCGTCCAGCTCCGGGCCGCCAAAGACGGCCTGGAAGGCCTCGTACAAGTCCGGGCGCTTGAGCTTGCGGGCGGCGCCGTCCAGCTTCAGCAGCAGGCGCCGGCCGGCGCCCGGGAAGCCGGTCAGCGTGATGGCGCCGTTGGCCGTGCACAGCAGCGCCCGGCAGAAGTCGGCCAGCGTCACCGGCGCCGTGGGCTCCTGGCCGGGCAGCACGCCGATGTGCAGGGCCTCGCGGGCCAGCGCCAGGAAGGCGCGGGCGCGGGTGGCGACGAAGTCCGGCCGGTGGAACTGGCCGCGCGCGCTGGATTGGGCCAGCTCAAAGAAGTGGGTGGGGTCGTGCAGGAAGAGCGGCTCGCACAGCTCGGGACCCAGCCAGGGGTGGACGCGCAGGAGCTTGGGGTTGGCGTACTCAGCCCGGCTGCGGTAGACGATGTCCACCACCACCTGGTCGGTCAGGCGCACCACCTCGCGGCCGAGCGGGGGCGTGCCGTCGATGAGCACCAGGTCGATGTCGGTGGCGTCGCCCAGCAGCGGCTCGTTGGCGGCCACCGAGCCGGTCAGGTAGGCGGACACCAGGCTGGGGCGGGCGGCCATGCGCTGGGCGGCCGTGTCGCGCGCGATCTTGATCAGCGTGGCGCGCTCGATCAGGGCGGTGGCGCCGGGGCTCATGGCTGCTCCTCGAGTGGCAACAACGGCTGATACTCCAGGCCGAGGGCCGCGTGGATGCGCTCGGTGACGCGGCGCAGGTCCTGCGGGTCGGCGACGAAATCGAGCGGCGCGGCCTCGATGGTCAGCACGGGCGCGGCCGTGTAGCCGAAGAAGAACTCGTCGTAGGCCAGGCCGAGCTCGTGGATGTAGGCGCGCTCCATGTTCTGCTCGTAGGGGCGGCCGCGCTTGGCGATGCGGCGCATCAGTTCATCGGTGGGCGCGCGCAGGTAGACCAGGAGGTCCGGCCGCACGATCTTCTCGGCCAGGGCGTTGTGCAGCCGGCGGTAGAGCTCCAGCTCGTCGCCCTGGATGTTGATGCGCGCGAAGAGCGCGTCTTTGGCGAAGGTGTAGTCCGCGATCACGGCGCCGTGGGCGGCCAGCTGCGCCGGCACCTCGCGCTGCTGCTGGTAGCGCGAGAGCAGGAAGAAGAGCTGCGTCTGCAGCGCATAGCGCGCCCGATCGCCATAGAAGTCTGAGAGAAACGGGTTCTCCTCAAAGACCTCCAGCAGCAAGCCGGCGTTGAAGGTGGATTGCAGCAGCCGCGCCAGCGACGTCTTGCCGACACCGATGACGCCTTCGATGGCGATATACATGTCGCTTCCGGGGAGGTTTGTCCGAGTTCGGGAGAGTATAGCCGGGTTTGACGCGCTGACAAGGTTGCGGCGGTGAGCGGCGCCGGCGAAGGGATTGATCTTGAAGTGAGCGCCGACCGCCGGCGCCGTGTGCTAGAATCGTCCGACCATGGACCTGCTCGCCGGCCTCAACCCCCAACAAACGCAAGCCGTCACCGCCGAGCCGGGGCCGACCTTGGTGCTGGCCGGGCCGGGCTCGGGCAAGACGCGCGTGCTCACCCAGCGCATCGCCTATCTGATCAACCATCTCGGCGTGGCGCCGTACCGGATCCTGGCCGTCACCTTCACCAATAAGGCCGCCAACGAGATGAAGCAGCGCCTCCAGAACCTGCTGGGCGCGGACCTGCGCGGTCTGACGATCGGCACCTTCCACTCGATTGGCGCGCGTTGGCTGAGGCGCGAGGCCCAGTACCTGGCGGTGACCCGCGACTTCGTCATCTTCGACACCAGCGACCAGGAAGCCCTGGTCAAGCAGGTCATCCAGGAGCTCAACCTGGACGACAAGAAGTTCCGGCCGTCGGCGCTGCTGGCCAAGATCAGCCACGCCAAGAACGAGCTGATCGGCCCGGACGAGTATCCGGCGCCCACCTACGCGGCTGAGATCCATAAGCGCGTCTACCAGCGCTACCAGGAACTGCTGGTGGCCAACAACGCCCTGGACTTTGACGACCTGCTGATCTACGTGGTGCGCCTGTTCCGCGAACACCCGGACCTGCTGGCCAAGTACCAGCGCGCCTTCGACCATGTGCTGGTGGACGAGTTCCAGGACACCAACACGGTCCAGTACGCGCTGCTGCGCGAGCTGACGGCCGTCCGGCGCAACCTGTACGCCGTCGGCGATCCGGACCAGAGCGTGTACCGCTGGCGCGGCGCCGACTACCGCAACGTCCACAAGCTTAAAGAAGACTTCCGCGATCTGACCACGATCCTGCTCGAACAGAACTACCGCTCGACACAGTTGATCCTGGACGCGGCCATGGCCGTGATCGACAAGCACCCCGGCCGCACGCGCAAGCAGCTCTTCACCCAGCGCCGCGGCGGCGCCGCCATCTACGTCCTGGAGGCCTACAACGAGGACGAGGAGGCGCGCTACGTGGTGGACGCCATCACGCAGTTGAACGCCGAGGGCCGCTACCAGCTCGGCGATTTCGCCGTGATGTACCGGACCAACGCCCAATCCCGGGCGGTGGAAGAGGCCTTCGTCCGGGCGCGTCTGCCGTACAAGCTGGTGGGCGCCCAGCGCTTCTACGGCCGCAAGGAGATCAAGGACTTGCTGGCCTACCTGCGCCTGGTCCACAACCCGGCCGACTCGGTCAGCTTGCTGCGCGTGATCAACACCCCGGCGCGCGGCATCGGCGCCAAGACGCTGGAACTGCTGCAGGAGACGGCCCGCGGCGCCGGGCTGACCGCGGCCGACGTGGTGCGTGACCTGGGCGAGGCCGGCCCGAAGTCCGTGTATGCGCCGCGCTTCGGGGCCAAGGCCGCGGCGGCGCTGGCCAACTTCGGCCTGATGTTGCAGCACTGGACAAGCGCGCGCGCCGAGCTCTCAGTGGTCCAGCTGATGGACACCATCCTCGAGCGCATCGGCTACCGCGATTTCCTGACCGACGGCACCGAGGAGGGCGACGAGCGCTGGGCCAACGTGCTGGAACTGCGCGGCGTGGCTCAGGAGTTCGGCGAGGCCGGGCTGAGCGATTTTCTCCAGGAGGTGGCCCTGGTCTCAGATCAGGATACCGTCTCCGAGGAGGGCAAGGCCCCGATCCTGCTGACCCTGCACGCCGCCAAGGGCCTGGAATTCCCGGTGGTCTTCATCGTGGGCCTGGACGAGGGCGTGCTGCCGCACCAGCGCTCGTTCGAGGACCCGGAGGCCATGCACGAGGAGCGCCGGCTGATGTACGTGGGCATGACGCGCGCCAAGGATCAACTGTACCTGCTGCGCGCCTTCCGCCGCTCGTTGTACGGCGATGCCTCCGTCAGCGAGGCCTCGCGTTTCCTGTTCGATATCCCCGACCGCCTTCTGGCCGGCCAGAAGCCGCACAAGCAAATACGCGCGTCCGAGGCCTATCAACGCCAGACGACCTGGGACACACCGGCGCGCGGCCGGTCGGTGAACCTGAGCGGCGGCGCGGCCACGCCCAAACCGTCGGCCCGACCGTCGGGCGGGGAGGCGCGCTACCGCACCGGCCAGCGCGTCAAGCACGCCTCGTTCGGCGAGGGCATCGTCATCGAGAGCCGCGGCCGCGGCGATGACGAGGAAGTGACGGTGGCCTTCGAAGCGGTCGGGATCAAGCGGCTGCTGGCCAGCGCCGCCAACCTGCAGCTCCTCCAGGGCTGAGCGCGGCGCCGGCCCCTGTCGCGCGCATCGTCTATCACCGCCGGGATCCTCAGCGCGGCGACGAGTATCACCTGACCGACCTGTTCCGGGGTGGGTGGGTCACGCCTGACGGCCCGTTCCACGAGCTTGACTGGGACGCGTTCCGGGCGGCGGGCCAGGCCGACGCGCTATAATTCCTGGCGTCAACGGTCATGCAAAACTTCAACCCCTACGAGGTGCTCGGCCTGCCGCCGGGCGCCACGGACGACGAGATCCGCGCCGCCTACCGCCGGCGCGCGGCCCTGGTCCACCCGGATCGGCAGCCGCCGGCGCTGAAGGCCTGGGCGCTGGAGGAGATGACGCGCCTCAACCAGGCGCGCGATGTCTTGATGGATCCGGTCCGGCGCGCGCGCCTGGCGGCGCTGGCGGCCCGCCTGCGTTACGCGGAGGCGGCCAGCGCGCGCGCCCAGAGCCAGGCCCGGCCGCCAACCGGCTGGGAAGAGCAAGTGCGCGCGCGGCGCCGCGCCTACCGCCTGCGCCAGACCGTGACCGGGCTGGCGACGCTGGCCGCCTGCGTGCTGTTTGGCCTGCTGGCGCTGGCCGCGCCGGCCACGGCGCTGGCGCTGGGGCGCGTGGCCGCCGGGGTGGTGGCGTTCGGTCTGGCCTTGGCCGGCCCGCTCGTGGTGACGCTGCTCCTGGCCTTCATCGTCCTCTCTCTCTGGAAATCCTGATGCACGTCGTCCTCAACGGCTGGTTCCTGGCCACGGAGCGCAACGCGCACACGGGCACCGGCCAGTATCTGCGCGCCCTGCTGGAGCAGTTGCCGCGGGTGGCGCCGCAGCACACGCTGACCGTGGTCGTGCCGGGTCCGGCTGTGTCCGTGCCGCCCGGCGTGCGCGTCCAGGCCGTGCCCTGCGGGGCCGGCCACCTGGCCAAGGTTTGGTTCGAGCAGCGCCTGTTTCCGCAGGCGTGCCGGGACCTAAAGGCCGACCTGGCGCACGTGCCTTACTGGGCGCCGCCGCTGGCCGCGCCGGTCCCGCTCGTCGTCACCGTGCATGACCTCATCCCGCTGCTCCTGCCGGAATATCGCGGCGGCCCGCTGGTGCGCGCGTACACGGCCCTGGCGGCGGCGGGCACGCCTGGCGCTACCCTGGTGCTGACCGACTCGGAGGCGTCCCGGGCCGACCTGGTACAGCGGCTTGGCCTGCCGGAGGCGCGCGTGCGGCGCGTATACCTGGCGGCCGGCCCGCAATACACGCCGCAGAACGATTGGCGCGCGGATGAGGCGGTCCGCGCCCGCTACGGCCTGCCGGAGGCCTACGTCCTCTACCTGGGCGGCTTCGACGTGCGCAAGAACGTGCGCGCCTTGCTGAGCGCCTGGACCTGGGCGGCCGGCTCCATCGGCGAGGCGTACCCGCTCGTCATCGCCGGCGCGCTGCCGCAGCCGGACGGCCGGTTGTTCGAGGACTATCCGGCGCTGGCCGCACAGTTCGGCGTCGCCGACAGTGTGCGCTTCATCGGGGCGGTGGCCGAGGCCGACAAGCCGGCCGTGTACCGGGGCGCGGCCGCCTTCGTCTATCCCTCGCGCTACGAGGGCTTCGGCCTGCCGCCGCTGGAGGCCATGGCCTGCGGCGTGCCAGTCCTCACCACCGCGGCCGGCTCGATTGGTGAAGTGGTGGGCGAGGCGGCCTTCCTGATCGACCCCGAGGATACGCGCAAGTTTGGGGCCGGCCTGATCACGTGCGTGATCGAGCCGAGCGTCGCGGACCACCTTAAGGCGCGCGGCCTGGAACGCGCACGCCTGTTCAGCTGGGAGCGCACCGCGCGGGAGACGGCGGCGGCCTATGAGTCGGTCGTCAGCCACTGAGGCGCGGCCCGGCGGCGCGGCCGGGCTGGGCGAACTGGCCGTGGGGCTGGGCGCGCTGCTGGCCTATGGCGCGACCCTGGCGCCGGGCCTGCTGCCGGCGGACGCCGGCGAGTACCAGGTGGTGGGCGCGCTGCTGGGGGTGGCGCATCCGCCCGGCTTTGCGCTGTACACCCTCCTCAGTTGGCTCATAACCCGCTGGCCCGGCCTGGCCCCGGCCCTGGCCATCAACGCGCTGTCGGCGGTGATGGCGGCGGCGACGTTGATGCTGGTGACCCGCGCGGTGCGCGTCTGGACCGGCGCGCCTGGGGCGGGGCTGCTCGCGGCGCTGGTGCTGGCGGCCGCCACCACCTTTTGGGCGCAGGCGACGACGGCCAACATCCGCATGTTCACGGCCCTGGCGGTGGCGCTGGCCCTGGCCGCGCTGGCCGAGTATCAGCGGGCGTTGCGCCAGAAAACACCGGCCGCCGGACCGCTGGCGCTGACGGCGCTGGCGCTGGGCCTGGCCGTCTCCCACCACGGCTCCACGGTCTTCCTGGCGGCCGCGCTGGGCGTGTACGCGCTGATCCTGGACCCGCGTGTCCTGCGCCGGCCGTGGCCGCTGCTGGCCGGCCTGCTCCCATTTTTGGCCTGGCTGTACTTCCCGCTGCGCGCCGGCGCTTTTGGTTCGCCGGCCAATGCGCGGACCTGGGCGGGCTTCCTGGACCAGATCCTGGCGCGCGGCTGGAGCGGTGACATGCTGGCCTTCGCCACGCCGGAGGCGCTGCCGGAACGCCTGCGCGTCCTGGGCGTGCTGTTGGCGTTCCAGTGGTCTTGGGTGCTGCTGGGCCTGATCGCGCTGGGGGCTGTGCTCCTGGTCCGCCGGGAGCGCGGCCTCGGCGCGGCTCTGCTGACGGCCGGCGGCCTGCAGGTGTTCATCGCCATCACCTATCGCGCGCCGCAGACCAGCGAGTATTTGCTGCCGGCCTACGTGGTGATGGCGGTGTGGGCGGGTTGCGGGGGTGTGGTGCTGTTCCGGCTGCCGGAGGCCAGCGATCTGGCGCCGGGGCTGCCGGCGGACCAGCCGCCGCGGCTGCGGCCCGGCCGCGCCTGGCGTTACGGCCTGGGCTTTGCGGTGGTGGTGACGGCGTTGGCGGCCGCGGCCGCGCAATTGTCGGCGCTGTGGCCGGCTTATCGCGCGCTGGCGCAGGATGAGTCGACGCGCACCTACGCCGAGTCGCTCCTGCGGGACGCGCCGCCGAATGCGCTCGTCTTGGCCAACTGGCATTGGATCACGCCGCTCTGGTATCTGCGCGAAGTCGAGGGCCAGCGCCCCGATGTCGAGGTGCGCTATGTGGTGCCGCGCGGCGCCTCTTACGCCCAGAACTGGGTCGCCGAGATCGCGGCCGCCCTGCCGGAGCGCCCCGTGATCGTGACCAGCTTCTTCAAGCCGGAATATGCGGCGGCCGGTTATCGCTTTTCGCCGCTGGGTTTGGCCTGGGAGGCACAGGCTGCGCCGCGCTTGACCGCGCCGGACGGACTGAGCGGCGGCCAGAGCTTCGATGCCGTGGCGCTGCTCGGCTTTCAGTTTGAGACGGCGTCCAGCCAGCCGGCCGACGGTGAAATCGCCGGGCGCGTCGCCTGGCGCGTGGCCGGCCCGCCGCGCGACCTAAGCTTCTTCGTGCACCTGATCGGGCCGGATGGCCGCCTGTACGGCCAGCAGGACGTGAGTTACTCGGCCGGCCGCTACGTGGAAGGCGAGGTGCTGCTCGACCGGTTCACGCTGGCGCCGCTGCCGGAGGCCGGGCCGGGCGAGTATGTCCTGGTGGCCGGGGCTTACCAACCGGACGGCACGCGCCTGGCTGAGGCGCAGTTGGGCACGGTGACCCTGACGCCGCGCGCCACACCGCCGCCGACGGCCCACCCGTTGCGCCGCGCCTTCGGCGCCGCCACCTTGGTGGGCTGGGACGTGGACCGCACCTTGCCGGACAGCCAGCGCCTGTGGCTGCACTGGCAGCTGGCGGTCCAGCCCGCCGACGTGATCTGGCAAGGGACGACCTTCGCGCTGCCGGCCGGCCCCGGCTACCTGTCCACGGCCCTCGACCTGCCGCCGGAGCAGGTGCTGACCGGGCTGGCGTCCGCCCTGGCGCCAGCGCGGCCGGACGCGCGCTACGTGCCCTTCGGCCGGGACCTGGTGCTGGCGCAGGCGGCCGTGACGCGTGACCGGGGGCGCGTGATCGTCGAAGTCACTTATCTGGCCGCGCGCCCAATCACGCGCGACCTGGTGGTGAAGGTCGATCTGGTAGGGGCGGGCTGGCGCGTCCAGGCGGACGCCGTGCCGGTGGGCGGCGCGCTGCCCACGCTCAAGTGGGTCACGGGCAGCGTGATCCATGACCGCTATGAGCTGACCCTCCCGGCCGAGGCGCCGGCCGGGCCGGTCCAGGTGGTGCTGGGCTGGTATGATGGCTTCACTCAGCAGGACCTGCCGATCCTGGACCCACGCCTGGCCCAACTTGGCCCCACAGTGACCCTGGCGACTGTGGAGGTACGGCCCTGATTGGGCCGGCCTCCTTCCACTCCCAAGAGCAACCATGCCCATCGCCCAACACCCCACCCGCATCTACCGCAACCGCGGCGTCGTCATCACCCTGGCCCCGATGTATGAAGAGTTGCGGCATCAGAGCTTGGCCGCGGTCGAGCCGCTGTGGGCCCAATACCCCAAGGCGCACCAGCTGTGGGACCTGCTCAGCGCCGACCCGGAGGCCATCGCCAATTGGGACATGGCCGACTACCTGACGACCAACAAGCTCAACTATAACGACCACGGCATGACGCACGCCCTCATCGCGGCGGCCAACGCCGTGCGGATATTCGACCTGCTGGTCCAGGCCGGCGTCCAGCCGGATGTGGTCTCGTCCGGCGCCGGCGACGTGGACGACGCCTGCCTGGTGGTGGCGGCGGCCACGCTGCTGCACGACATCGGCAACCAGGTGCACCGCAAGCATCACGAGATGCTGGGCATCGGCCTGGCGCTGCCGATCCTGGATCGGCTGATGCCGGCCATCTACCCCGATGTGCAGAACCGCGTGCAGCTGCGCGCCTTCATCCTGCACGCCATCCTCTCGCACGACTTCGACCCGCCGCCGCTGACGTTCGAGGCGGGCGTGGTGGCGGTGGCTGACGGCACCGACGTGACCAAGGGGCGCGGGCGCAAGGCCTTCGATCTGGGCAAGGTGGACATCCACTCAGTCTCGGCGCTGGCCATCGACGAAGTGTCCATCAGCCGCGGCGAGCAGCATCCGGCGACG
>ERZ761602.480-NODE-480-length-87072-cov-12.424400_pt1 | contig 87072 bp, 66 predicted proteins | sample MGYA00512165_ERZ761602 | MGnify/ENA primary metagenome ERZ761602 (study PRJEB28899, sample SAMN02445085) | bioreactor sludge metagenome | biome: EBPR sludge; isolation source: Thorneside wastewater treatment plant | place: Australia: Brisbane, Thorneside...
CGCGTTGTGCACGATGCCCTTGGCCTGCGTGTCGACCATCTCGACGAGGAACTCGACGGCCGCCTGCAGGCGGCCGGGCACGCCGGAGGTCACGCTGCGCGCGACACGCCACATCACGAAGCACCCGAGCACACCCAGCAGCACCGAATAGAAGATCGAGTCGAGGTTGACCGTCCAGAACCCGCTGCCCGCCTGGAGGTGCTTCAGGTGGTGGATGATGTACTCGCCAGCGGTCGGCGCCTGCCCTTGTGCTGCCATCTCGAAAGCCCGTCCTGGTCTGTCCCTGCCGACCGCGCCACGACGCGTGGCGCGCTCCTAGTCACTCATCGCCCGCGCCACAGCAGCGCGAACCAGTACACCTTGATGCACAGCACCAGGGCCGCCAGCAGCGCCGGCCAGCTCAGGTCCTGCACCAGTCTCGGGGCGAGCATCAGCATCACGACCGAAACTGCGATTTTCACCATCTCCCACAACATGAAACTGACGGCACCCGTGCCGGCGTTCATGCGGCCGAAGCGGCTGGTCATGCCCCGCGCCATCAGGACGCCGGGCACGACCACGACGGCCGCGCCATACAGCGCGGACACCGCCCACGACTTCTCCCCCCACCACAGCCACGTCAGCGCGGCCGCCGCGACACCCACCGCGACCTGCACCGCGAGCACCCGCCATGGCGAGACCGACGGCTGCCGAGCGATCAGCGCCTGCGCCTCCTGCCGGGTCAGACGGCGAAAGGGCGGCAGGCCCTCATCGGCCGCTGCGGCTCCGCCGGCGTACCCCGCCGTACCGTTGTCGCGCTTGCCTGCCGTCGAATCCAGTTGAAGCGAATTCATCGGCAGGTGATACGGACGAGGCAGCAAGGAGCAAAACCGACGCATTATAGGCAGCTCGCTAGGGTTATCCGGGATCCCCCTTCGGGCCGCTCAGTCGAGGGCTTGTGCGCCGGCAACGGAACCTGCCGCCGCGGCGGCAGTCTGTCCTCACCGGTGCCGTCGGGGCGCTGTGCCCGTCCCTTCATCCCTGCGCTGCACGCCCGGGCCGTGATCCACGGACAATCGCGTTCCATGCCTGCCTCCTCCGCATCGCCGACGTCCGCCCGCCCCGCACGCGCCTGGCGCGCCGCGGTGGCCCGGGTGCTGCTTGCGGCCGCCGCCGTGATCCCGGCCGTGCTGCACGCCGCGGACTCGGCGGTGGTCCGCACCGATCAGGCGCGCGCCGAACTCGTCGTGCACGCGCCGCAAGGCGTTGCCGCGGGCAGCCCGTTGTGGCTGGGCCTGAAGATCGAACACCGGCCGGAGTGGCACACCTACTGGAAGAATCCCGGCGACTCGGGCCTGCCGACGACGCTGGCCTTCGAGCTGCCGCCGGGGTTCGTCGCCGGCGAGATCGCCTGGCCCACGCCCAGGCCGCTGCCGGTAGGCCCCCTCGTCAACTTCGGGTACGAGGGCACGCTGCTGCTGCCGGTGGCGGTCACCGTGCCCGCCGGCTTCGACGGCGACGCGCTCGACGTCAAGTTGCGCGCCGACTGGCTGATCTGCAAGGACGTGTGCATTCCCGAGGGCGGTGACTTCGCCCTGCGCATCCCGGCGCGCGCCGCGACGACAGCGCACGCGGCGCTGTTCGACGGCGCGCGTGCAGCCGTCCCGCGCCGCCTCGACGAGGTGCGCGGGCAGGCCACGCTTGCCGGCGGCGCACTGCAGGTCAGCATCAGCGGGCTGCCCGCCAGCTGGCGCGGGCGGCCGCTGCAGTTCCTGCCGGAACTGGCCGGCGTGATCGACAACGCCGCAAAGCCGGCGGCCCGGTGGCAGGACGCGACCTGGTCCGCTGCCGTGCCGCTGTCACCGCAGCGCAGCGAGAGCCCGCAGTCCCTGCAGGTGGTGGTGGTCACCGCGGGCGAAGCTGCCGGCATCCAGGTGCCGCTGACCATCGCCGGCAACTGGCCGTCGCCCGGCGCCGGGACGACCGCGGCGGCGCCGGTCGAAGCCGCGCGGGGCCCCACCGGCTCGAGCGGGGATCTCGGACTGGCTGCGGCGATGGCATTGGCCTTCGCCGGCGGACTGCTGCTGAACCTGATGCCCTGCGTCTTCCCAGTCCTGTCGTTGAAGGTGCTCGGCTTCGCGGCCCATGCACAGCAGCGGCGCACGCTCCTGCTCGGTGGCCTGGCCTACACGGCGGGGGTCGTGGTGAGCTTCGTCGCATTGGCCGCCGTGCTGATCGCGTTGCGCGCCGGAGGGGAACAGCTGGGCTGGGGCTTCCAACTGCAGTCGCCCGCCTTCGTCGCGGGGCTGGCTGCGCTGTTCACGCTGATCGGACTCAACCTCGCCGGAGTCTTCGAAGTGGGTTCGGTGCTGCCCGGCAACCTGGCCGCGCTGCGCGCGCGGCACCCGATGGTCGACTCGGCCCTGACGGGCGTGCTGGCCGTGGCCGTGGCCTCGCCGTGCACCGCACCGTTCATGGGTGCGTCGCTGGGCCTGGCCGCGACCTTGCCGCCGGTGCAGGCCCTCGCCGTCTTCGTCGCGCTGGGCCTGGGCATGGCCGCCCCCTACCTGGTCGCCAGCGCGTGGCCGGCCGTCGCGCGGCTGCTGCCCCGGCCGGGCCCGTGGATGGCGCACTTCAAGGTGCTGATGGCCTTCCCGATGTTCGCCACGGTCGTCTGGCTCGTCTGGGTGCTCGGACAGCAGGTCGGCATCGACGGCGTCGCGGCGCTGCTCGGCAGCCTGCTGGCCCTCGCGCTCGCGGCCTGGGCATTGGGATCGCCCAGCCTGGGCCGCGGCGCGCGCTGGGTTCTGTCGTCGACGGCGCTGGCGTGCCTGGCCGCGACGCTCGCCTGGGCACTGCCTTCGTTCGTCGACCCGGCCGCGCGCGCAGGCGGGGCCGCCGCGCGGGACACGGGCGCCCGCGCGGGCGAGCCCTGGGAGGCCTGGTCGGCCTCGCGCGTCGAGCAGGCGCTCGGCGAGGGCCGCGCCGTGTTCGTCGACTTCACTGCAGCGTGGTGCGTCACCTGCCAGTTCAACAAGCGCACCGTGCTGGCCGATCCGGCGGTCCTGGCGGAGTTCCAGTCGCGCCGCGTCCTGTTGCTGCGCGCCGACTGGACGCGCCGCGACCCCGCGATCACCGCCGAACTCGCGCGCCTGCAGCGCAACGGTGTGCCGGTCTATGCGCTGTACGCCCCGGGGGCCGTCGCGCCCCGGCTGCTCGGCGAGATCCTGTCCGCGCGCGAAGTGCGTGATGCCCTGGGAGCCCTGTGATCATGACCCCTGCCTCGTTCCGCTTCTCGTTCATCGCCCGCTCGCTGGCCGCCGCCGCGCTGCTCGCGGTGGGCACCGGGGCTGCACAGGCGGCCGCCGCCATCGGCCAGCCCGCGCCGGCGTTCACCGGGGTGGACACCGCGGGCCAGCGCGTCTCGCTGGCCGACCACCGCGGCAAGACCGTCGTCCTCGAATGGATCAATCCGGGTTGCCCTTACGTGCGCAAGCACTACGGCGCGGCGAACATGCAGGCCACGCAGAAGGCTGCCGTCGACAAGGGCGTCGTCTGGCTGTCCATCAATTCGACGGCCACCGACGCCACCGATTACCTGCCGCCGGAGCGCATGGCCGCCTGGATGAAGGAGCAGAAGGCCGCGGCAACCGCCACCGTCATGGACGTCGACGGCCGGATCGGCCGTGCCTACGGGGCGCGCACGACACCGCACCTGTACGTGATCGACTCGAAGGGCACGCTGGTCTATGCCGGGGCGATCGACAACCGTCCGACCGCGCGTGCGGCCGACATCGCCGGTGCGACCAACCACGTCCAGGCGGCGCTGGCCGAGGTGCTCGCCGGGCGATCCGTCAGCGTGCCGGCGACGCAGCCCTACGGCTGCACGATCAAGTATTCGGCGATGTGATGCGGCATCAGGGCAGCGCTCGATAGCGCTGCGCGAGTTCGTCGAAGGCGCTGCGCGACGCGGCCGCGTCGAACCCCGGACCGAGCTCCTGCGCCACCACGCGAGCCACCGCATCGGCACACCCGGCGGCGACGGCCGCGTCGAGAAAGAGCACGCGGCTGCGCCGCGCGAGCACGTCCTCGACGCTGCGTGCTCCCTCCTGTCGCACGGCGAAACGCACCATCGCGGCGCTCAGGCCCGGCTGGCCCGACTCGGCGTCTCGCCACAGCACCTCGTCGGCGCCGGGCAGCGCGCGCACAGCGGCCGCCTCGCTGCCGTACAGGTGCTCCCCCGGCGGTCCGGCCAGCGAGCGTCCCGGCGCGGCGCCGACCAGCGGCAGGCGCTCGGTCCTCCCGCCGGGCCGTGGCGCCAGCAGGCCTCGCGCCATGCAGCGCTCGAGCACGTCCTCGGCCATCGCGCGGTACGTGGTCCACTTGCCGCCGGTCACGGTGACGAGGCCGCTGCGCGCGACCTCGATCGTGTGTTCGCGCGAGATCGACTTGGTCTGCGCCGCCTCGCCCATCGGCCGCACGAGCGGCCTCAGGCCGACCCAGGCCGACCGCACGTCGGAGCGACCCGGCGCGCGCCGCAGGTAGCGGGCCGCCTCGCCGAGGATGAAATCGACCTCGTGCCCGAACGGCCGCGGCTCGGCGACGATGTCGTCGCGCGGCGTGTCGGTGGTCCCGAGGATCAGCTTGCCGAGCCAGGGCACCGCGAACAGCACGCGGCCGTCAGCGGTGCGCGGCACCATCAGCGCGTGGGAACCCGGCAGGAAGGCCTGGTCGACGACGAGGTGCACCCCCTGGCTGGGCGCGACCATCGCGGGCCCGGACTCGCCGGCGGCGTCCCCGTCGTCCATGGCCCGCACGGCGTCGACCCAGACCCCGGTCGCGTTGACCACGCAGCCGGCCTCGACCTCGATCGTCTCGCCCGACTCGGCATCGCGGATCGCGAGGCCGCGCAGCTGGCCCCCCTCGTGGCGCAGGCCGACGACCGGGGCATGGTTCAGCACGCTGGCGCCGCGAGCCGCGGCCGTGCGCGCGATCAGGACGGCCAGGCGGGCATCGTCGAACTGGCCGTCCCAGTAGCACACGCCACCGCGCAAACCCTCGGCGCGCGCGCCGGGCAGCAGCTCGAGCGTGCGCCGCGCGCCGAGCCATCGCGTCCCGCCGATGCCGCGCTCGCCCGCCAGCATGTCGTAGGCCTTCAGGCCCACGCCGTACCAGCCCGGCTCCCAGAGGTGATAGCCGGGGACGACGAAGGGCAGCCGCTGCGCGACATGCGGCGCGTTGGCCAGGATCGCGGCGCGTTCGCGCAGGGCTTCGCGCACCAGCGTGAGGTTGCCCTGCGCAAGGTAGCGCACGCCCCCGTGCACGAGCTTGGTCGCTCGCGAGCTCGTGCCCTGCGCGAAGTCGCCGGCCTCGACGAGCAGCACCGTGAAGCCCCGCACCGCGGCGTCCAGCGCGACGCCGAGACCGGTCGCGCCGCCGCCGATCACGGCGAGGTCGAAGCGCGCGCCCGCGCGCAGCCGATCGAAGACCGCAGCGCGCTGGGCAGGCCCGAGCGCCGCGCTCGCCGACGCGGCGGCCGAGTCGACTCGGGCTGACATGGCCATCGGGCTCGCCGCGCGCCTCAGACGCGCGCGGCGTTCACCGGCAACCCCGGCACGTCGACACGCAGCTGCAGCACGCTGCCCGCCCAGGGTTCGCGCGCGAGTTCGTCGGCGGGCCGGTTCTCCCGAGCGGTCGTGATGTACAAGGTCTTCAGGTCCGCCCCGCCGAAGCACGGCATCGTCGGGCAACGGACGGGCAGCTTCAGTTCGGCCACGACCTGCCCGTCCGGCGCGATCCGCAGCACACGCGCACCCTCGAACATCGCGACCCAGTAGCAGCCCTCGACGTCGACCGCGGCACCGTCCGGGCGCCCGCCGTAGGTGCCGAGCGGCTGGCCCGGCTCGCGGGCGGGGAAGCTCGCGAACACCCGTCGCCGGCTGATCGAGCCGCCCAGCGGCTCGAACTCGAATGCGTAGACCGTGTGCGCCGCCGTGTCAGCCCAGTACATCGTGCGTCCGTCGGGGCTGAAGGCCAGGCCGTTTCCAACCGTGATGCCGTCGGCCATGCGCTGCAGCCCGAACCCGGCGTAGCGGTACAGCGCTGCCTTCGCGGCATCCCTGGGCTCGTGGATCGTGCTGACCCAGAAGCGCCCGGAGGGATCGGCCTTCCCGTCGTTGAACCGCTGCTCCCTCGGGTCGTAGGGCACGGCAGCGAGCAACTCGAGCTTCTGCGTCGGCGGGTAGAAGCGGTAGAGGCCGTCGCGCATCGCGAGGATCAGCTGCCCGGCCGGCAAGGGCGCACAGCTGCACGGCTCGACGTCGAACTGCCACCACAGGTGGGCCATCGTTGCCGGCTGAACGGCGTGCACCATCTTGCCCGGGATGTCGCACCACCAGAGCCAGCCGCCACCTTCGGCCTGCCAGAACGGCGACTCGCCGAGCCGGGACTGCCCGACCGGCAACACGGAAATGTCACCAAAGTGCATCGGACACTCGAACCCGTTCTTGCCGGGCACGCCGCCGGCCGGCCTGTAGCCCGCGCTGACCGGCGCCGCACGCCTCAGGCACGGGCGACGTCCAGCTGCATCCACGCCTCGAAGGATTCGCCCGGCGCCAGCTCGCGCACGCCGTGCGCGCGCGGATCGGCCATCTGCACCGCGTTGCTGACGTGGCTCACCGGCTCGACGCAGTAGTACGGCTTGTGCGGGGGCGTGTAGACGACGAGGTAGGGCAGCGACGAGCTCAGTCGCAGCGAGAGCTTCTCGTCGCGCAGCCTCGCCGCGCCGCGCCAGCCCTCGAAGCAGTGGTCGAAGTCGAGGTGCGCGACGTCGGCGTCGATGCCCGGCTGCGCGACGCGGCGCGTGGGCAGCTGCGTCGCCGGGTCACGCTCCCAGCGGTCGGTCAGCTCGGCATGCAGCCGGCTGCGCGATCGCTTCGGGAAGTATGGATGCCATCCCAGGCCGGCCGGCGCCGGCCGCGCATCGAGATTCCTCAGGTGCAGCCGCAAGCGCAGGCCTCGCGGCGACAGCTCGAAGTGCTGCGCGGCATCGAAGGCGAAGGGCCAGTGCGCGTCGCCCGCGTGGTGCAGCGCCAGGTGCAGCGAGCGCTCGTCATGCGCGATGACGCGCCAGGGCCGCTGCCAGCCGACGCCGTGCAGCGAGTGCGGGCTGCCGTCGAAGTTCGGAACCGTCGTGACATCATGGCCGTGCCAGCGGAAGTGGCAGAAGCCGATGCGGTTGGAGTAGGGCACCAGCGGGTAGCTCGCGCAGGGCCGCACCGACACCAGCTCGGCAGGCTCGGCGCTCAGCAGCACGGGCAACTCGCCGAGCCACAGCCCCGCGATGCAGCCACCGAGGTCGGCACGCACCGCAAGCCGCAAGTCGTCGGCGTGCAGTTCCACGGCGGGCGGGTTCGTCGTCTCCGGGGTCATGCCGTCATCCTACCGTCTCGTCCACCCACGCTGGCCGCGAGGGCCCGGTACCTCGCCTGACGCCGGCGCAGGCGCCGGAACGCCCTCCCCACCGATCACCAGCGGTCGCGGTGACGCACCAGGTCCAGCCGGAGATAGTGCGCCCCGGGGAGCGGGTTGTAGTAGTAGGGCGGCACTTCCTCGAAACCCAGTGTCGCGTACAAGCCGCGCGCCGCCTCCATGTCGTCCAGCGTGTCGAGCAGCAGCGTCGAGTAGCCGGACCGCTGCGCCTGATCGATCAGCGCCTGCGCGAGCCGTCGCCCGAGTCCGAACCGGCGGAAGGCCGGTCGAACGTACAGGCGCTTCATCTCGCAGGCGTCCGGATGATCCACGTCGGGCAGCGGCCGCAGCGCGCCGCACCCGGCCAGCGCTCCGTCGACGCTGGCCAGCAGGAGCGTTCCGCCCGGTGGCGCATAGTCGCCTGGCAGGCCGGCGAGCTCGTCCTCGAAGCCCTGGAAGCACAGGTCGACACCGAGTTGCCGCGCGTACTCGCGGAACAGCAGCCGTGCCTCGGCGAGCTGCGCCTGCGAGTGCGCCAACTGGACATCGATCGACGGCGGGTCCTCCATCATGCGATCCGGCCGCCGGGCGGGCGGGCGCGTCAGGCTGCGAGGCTGGCCACGAAGCCGGCCGCCACCGCGCAGCCGGCGAGGAGCAGTGCGGCCAGCACCCGGGCCCCCAGGTCGTCGCGCGTGGCCGGCGTGGCCGGGTCGAGCTGCTTGTCGCCGTGCAGCATCGGACCGAGGAGATCCTGGCGGCGCGCGACCCGGTAGTAGACGATGGCGGCGACATGCAGCAGCACCAGCGCGATCAGCAACAGCTTGCCGGGCCCCTTGTGCCACGCCGTGGCCCATTGCGCCAGGTCGGAGCTGACGAAGCGGTTCAGCGGACCGACGTTGGCGATCTCGTCGTCGGCGACCAGCCCGCAGCCCACCTGCAGCAGCAGCACGCCCAGCATCGCGAGCACGGACAGCGCGCCCAGCGGGTTGTGGCCGACATCGGCGAACTCGTCCGCGCGCGTCTGCCCGCGCAGATAGCGCAGCATCGCGGACGGGCCGCGCACGAAGCTCGCGAATCGCGACCAGCGCCCGCCGACCAGCCCCCAGGCGATGCGGAACAGCAGCAGCGCGAGCACCGCATAGCCGAACCGGAAGTGCCAGCCCATCGCGCCGCCACCGACATTGCCGGTGATCACCAGGCCGACGACGCAGGCGAACAGCAGCCAGTGGAACAGGCGCGTCGGCAAGTCCCACACGCGCACCGAAACACGGGAGGGCGGCACGTCCGGGGCGGCAGAGGAGGCGGCTGACATGCGCGAACGATAGCGCGAGACACGGCAGCCGCGCATGGCGGCTCGCCCTGGGGCGCGGCTGGATGGAGACGGCGGGACTCGATTGCCCATGTCGGCTTATCGGGTATTTCGGCGCGGCTCCCGCGCCGATCCCCGGTGGCCGACTACCCTTCGGGGGGTGTTCGATCGGCTGCGGCCGCGCACCGGTCGGTGTCAAGGGCAGCCTGCCAAGGTGCGACCGGACACGCGCCTTCAACCTGCACCCCTACCTGGAGAAAAACGCATCATGTCGATCCGCCGACTGTCGACCGCCGTGGCCTTGGCCGCTGGCGTCCTGACCGCCTTGCCCGCCGCCGCCCAGTTCGCCAAGCCGGAGGATGCCGTGAAGTACCGCAAGGGTGCGTTCACGGTCATGGCCGCGCACTTCAGCCGCATCGGCGCCGTCGCACAGGGCCGCGCGCCCTTTGACGCTGCCGCGGTCCAGGCCAATGCCGATGTTGTCGTCACGCTGTCCCGGCTGCCGTTCGCCGGCTTCGTCGAGGGCACGTCGGGCACCGAGAAGGGCAGCCCCAAGCCCATCGTCTGGACGCAGCGCGCCAAGTTCGACGAGGGCGCGAAGAAGATGCAGGACGCTGTCGTCAAGCTGCAGACGGCCGCGAAGTCGAACAACCTCGACCAGGTCAAGGCCGCGTTCGGCGAGGCCGCGGGCACCTGCAAGGCCTGCCACGACGACTACCGCAACTGATCCCCGGCGTTGCGGCCTGGCGGCGGCCCGCGCCGCCGCCGCCGCTCAGGGCGCGAAGCCCTGCACGACGCGCCGGGTCGTCGCGCTCTTCTTCTCGGCCTTCGTGACGACCGCGGCGCCGACCCCCGCGGTGTTCGCGACGCGGGGGCCCCCCGCAGGGCTGAGCGTGGCCCTGTGACAGCGCATGCGCGCGCGGCCGTGCGCGGTGGACAGCCAGCCGGCGTCGCCGGCCTGCCCGCCACCTTGCAGGTAGCAGACGGTTCGGTCCAGCACGATGCCTCGCTCGTCGTGGGAGACGACTCGCGCGTCGCAGCGGGTCAGCGTGGCGTCGTCGCGGAACCGTTCGATCGTCATGATGCGGGCCGTCGGCGGGGTGTTGCGGGCCGCGCGTGCGCCGCGGCGTGGGGTTCAGCGCGGGCTCTCCAGGACGACGACTCCACGCGGCGTCAGCAGGGTCGCCCTCAGCCCCGCGGACGCAGCGTCGGACAGCGCCGGCACATCGAGCCGCGCCCGCACCGCGGCGGGCAGGTGAGCGATGGCCAGCGACTTCAGCGCGAGGCCGCCAGGCGCCATGGCCGCCGCCGGATGGCGGCCATCCCAGCGGATCAGAGCCGGCACGGCGCCACCGGCCGCCGGCACCCCGTCGTCGCGCAACGTGATCTGCCAGCGCAGCTCGCCGTCGGGGGTTGCGCGGCTCGCGGCGGTCGGCACGCCCGGATCGCAGCCGAGGTTGCGCAGCGCCGCGGCGCGTTCGCCGATGTCGGCACAGCGCATGACCCAGTGCACGAGGGCCGGCGCCGCATCGACGCGGCGTGCGTCCAGCCCGAACCACCGCGGCCGGCCCGGCGGCGCGCCGTGCGGATCGATCGCGATGATCTCGAGGTAGGCCTGCGGAAAGCCCTCGCCGGCAAGCTTCAGCAGCCGGTTGTGCGTTCCCATCAGCGTGTGCCGGCCGCCGGCCCCGGGGGTCACGCCGAGCACGCCCTCGCACCAGCGAACCCCTTGCTCGAGCGACGCGGCAGCCACCACCAGGTGGTCCAGTGCCGGCTGCTCGAGAGGCTGCGCGCCGGCCGTCACAGCGTCACCCGTCCGGCGACGCAGGTCACGACCTCGCCGCCGATCCAGATGTCCGCGCCGTCGCGGTCGACATGGACGCGGCCCGCGCGGCCGATGGCCGTCCCCTGCGCAGCGACGTACCGCGGCGGGGCGAGCCCGGCACCGATCAGCCACTGCGCGATGCCGGCCTGCAGGCTGCCGGTCACCGGATCCTCCGGGACCCCCATCGACGGCACGAAGCCACGCACCTCGAACGTGATCACGTCGGACGGCACCGGCGCCACGGCGCCGACGGCGAGCTCGCCGAACGCGGCGTGGTCGGGCTGCAGGGCGAGCAGCTCGTCGCGGGTGCGCAGCATCACCACGGCCCAGGCTGGGCCGTTGACCAGCCACTGAGAGGCGATGAAGGCTTCGGCCCCGACGCGCAGCGCCGCCGAGACCCGCCGCAGGGTGCCGTCGTCCAGGCTGCCGCTGCGCTGCAACGGCGGCGCCGCGAAAGCCAGCCTCCCGGCCTTGCGGCGGACCCGCACGAGGCCGATGTCGCACTGCTGGACGATCGTGTCGGCGCGTGCCGGCGTTCCTCCCGCCGCAAGCCAGGCGGCGCAGGCGCCGAGTGTCGGATGACCGGCGAAGGGGAGCTCCCGCCCGGGGGTGAAGATGCGCACGCGGTAGTCCGCGGCAGGGTCCGTCGGGGGCAGCAGGAACGCGCTCTCCGACAGGTTCGTCCAGCGGGCGAAGCGGGCCATCTGCGCATCGGTCAGCGGCTGCGCGTCGTGCACCACCGCCAGCGGATTGCCCGTCAGCGGCTCGGTACAGAAGACATCGACCTGATGGAAGGCGAAGGTCTGGCTCATCGGCGATTCCCGGCTCGCGGCTCCGGTGGTCACGGTACCGCGCCATGATCGCACCTCGGCACCGACGCGTCAGGCGTGCGGACGCCCAGGCGACGCCCGGCGTGGCCACGCGGACCCCGCGGCAGCGCGGGCCCGCATCCGGGGGCGCCCGTTTCGAGGGGGCCACGCCCGTTCACGGGGGTGCAGCGGCGCCAGCCGCCGCGTGATCATCGGCGCGGGCCACTTGCCCGTTGCCGCCACCCGGATCCAAGACCTTGTTGTTCCAGTCCACCTTGTCCCTTGCGCCGCGCGAGCTGATGCGCGGCAGCACCTTGCTGCGCGGACTGCGCGACATGCCCGCCCCGGCACCGGCACGCGCGGCCCGCCTGGCCTCGCTGTCGCCGTCGCTGGCCGACGACCTGAAGCGCTTCGAGCGCGACGGCATCCAGACCGAACTCGTCGAGGTGGTCGCGGCCAGCTTGCGGCACGGCTGCACCCTGCTCGTGCACCTCGAGTACGGCGATCGCCGCCTGCCGCTGACGCTGTTCCCCGCCCAGCGCCTCGTGCACTGCCCGCTGCCGCTGGCCCAGCTGCTCACCCTGCGCCTGACGCAACTGTTCGTCTCGAGCGTCGAGCCGGCGACACTCGCGCCGCCTGGCGACGATGCCGCCGCGGCCCCCAACGAGCGCGGCTTCTTCGGGTCGCTCGACGCGCTGAGCTGGGAGCTGGCGATGCGCGGCGCGCGCGCGGAGCTGCTGCCCGAGATCCCGGCCCAGGCCGCCTACCGCGTGCCGCCCGGGGTGGCGCTGCAGGGGCTCACGATGACCGGCACGCTCGCCTCGGCCCTGCACCAGCTGCGGCGCAAGGCGACGAATCTCAAGGGCATGGCGTCCTGGGCCGGTTTCGACCGGGAACGTGCGATGCGCCTGCTCAACGCGCTGTACCTGCGCTCGGCCCTGATGGCCACGCGCACGCACCCGGCCGCCGGCAACGACGCCTGGGGCTGAGCGCTCAACCGGCACGTGCCGACAGCGCCTCCCAGCGTTCCAGGCAGGCCATCAGCTCGTCCTCGATGGCCGACCAGCGCGCGTGCAGTTCGGCGGCCCGCTGCGGGTCGCTGCGGTAGATCGACGCATCGGCGAGCCGCTCGCCCAGCGCCTTCTGCTCCGCCTCCAGCACCTCGATGCGATCGGGCAGCGCCTGCAGCTCCCGGGTCTCCCGGTAGCTGAGCTTCGAGCGGCCGGGCGAGGGCTGGGCGGGTGCCGACGCCCGGCCGCGCGGCACCACGGCCGGTGGTGCGGGCGGGCTCGGCGCGACGCGCTGGCGCTCCCGCTGGCGCCGCCAGTCCGCGTAGCCGCCTTCGTACTCGCGCCACAGGCCCGGCCGACCGCCGTAGAGCGCATCGCCCTCCCAGGCCAGGGTGCTGGTCACCACGTTGTCGATGAAGCGGCGGTCGTGCGAGACCAGCAGCACCGTGCCGGTGTACGCCTGCAGCAGCGATTCGAGCAGGTCCAGCGTGTCCAGGTCGAGGTCGTTGGTCGGCTCGTCCAGCACCAGCACGTTGGCCGGCAGCGCGAACAGCCGCGCCAGCAGCAGCCGGTTGCGCTCGCCGCCGGACAGCGTGGCCACCGGCGAGCGCGCGCGCTGCGGCACGAACATGAAGTCGGCGAGGTAGCCCAGTACATGCCGGCGCTGACCACCGATCTCGACCCAGTCGGCCCCCGGGCTGATCGTGTCGGCCAGCGTCGCTTGCAGGTCCAGCGACTCGCGCATCTGGTCGAAGTACGCGACCTGCAGCCGGGTGCCCAGGCGCACCTGGCCGGCGGTCGGCGGGATCTCGCCGAGCATCAGCTTGAGCAGCGTCGTCTTGCCCGAACCATTCGGCCCGATGAGGCCGATCTTGTCGCCGCGCAGCACGGTCATCGTCAGGCCGTCGACGAGCCGGCGCCCGCCGCGCTCGACGCTCACGTCCTGCAGCTGCGCAACGATGCGGCCCGAGGGCTGCCCGCTGTCGAGCTCGAGGCGCACCTGGCCGAGCCGCTCGCGACGGGCCTCCCTCTGCTCGCGCAGCCGCTGCAGGCGGCCGACGCGGCTCGCGCTGCGCGTGCGGCGTGCCTCGACCCCCTGGCGAATCCAGGCCTCCTCCTGCGCGAGCAGCTTGTCGGCGCGCGCGGCAGCCGCCGCCTCGGCGTCGAGCTCGCGTTGCCGGGCGTTCTCGAAGGCACTGAAGTTGCCGGGGTAGCCCCGCAGGCGGCCACGGTCGAGCTCGACGATGCGCGTGGCCACCGCATCGATGAAGGCCCGGTCGTGCGACACCAGCACCAGCGTGCCCCGACGCTCGGCGAGCAGCCCCTGCAGCCACTCGATCGCGTCGATGTCCAGGTGGTTGGTCGGCTCGTCGAGCATCAGCAGCCCGGGCCCGGACACTAGCGCCCGCGCCAGCGCCACCCGCTTGCGCAGGCCGCCGGACAGGGTGTCGACCGCCGCCTGGCCGGGCAGAGCCAGGCGGTCGATGACCTGCGCGACCTGCTGCTCCCAGGTCCAGCCGTCGAGCGCATCGAGCCGCGCGTGCAGCGCGTCGATGTCCTCACCCGCCGCGTGGGCCTCGAGCCGGTCGCGCAGCCCACGCGCCTCGGCGACGCCCTCGGCCACGGCATCGAAGACGGTGACCCCGGCGTGGAATGACGGCTCCTGCGCGACGCGCACCCGGCTCAAGCCGGATTGCACCTGCAGCACCCCCGCGTCGAGCCGCTCGTCGCCGGCGAGCACCTTCAACAGCGTCGACTTGCCGGCGCCGTTGCGCCCGATCAGCGCGATGCGCTCACCGGTCTCGATGGCCAGCTCCGCGTGGTCGAGCAGTGGCCAGTGGCCATAGGCGAGGCAGGCCTCGGTCAAGGTGATCAGCGCCATCGGCCGATTGTCCCGCCTGTGCTCCCGCAGAAGGTCGCGGCCGCATGGTCACGCTTTGTTGCCGGGCAGGGCAGCCTGCTGGCTACACTGCCGCGGGTCCGTCGATGCCCGGCCTGGGAGGTCGTGCCGCGCCACCGGCAGCGGCGCCTTCCGGCCACTCCAGCCCCCCGCGATGCCGCCCACCGTTCGTCCCGCCGCTGCGCCGGCCGCAATCGCGACGCGTGCGTCGGCGGTCGTCTTCACGATCGCGTTGACCTTCGGCAGTCTCGTGCTGCCGCAGCCCGTTCGCGCGTCCGAGCGCACGGTCGCCGCGCTGCTGGCCGAGCAACGGTGGCCCGAGGCCCTGACCGCCATCGACCGGCAACTCAAGCGCAGCCCCAACGACACCGCGCTGCTGATGGACCGTGGCGCCGTGCTGTCCGCGATGGGCCGCGACGACGAGGCGCTCGCAGCGTTCCGCCGGGTCGCCACGCTGCAGCCGCAACTGGCGGCGGCCCACAACAACATGGCCGTGATCCTGGCCGCGATGGGCCGTCACGGGGAAGCGCGCGCGGCCCTCGAGCGCGCGATCCGCATCCAGCCCGGCTACGCGACCGCCCACGAGAATCTCGGCGACCTGCACGCCCACCTGGCCGGCGAATCGTATCGCCAGGCGCTGCAAGCCAATCCCGGGCTGGCTTCGGCGAAGACCAAGCTGGACACGGCCAACACGCTGATCGCCCTGGCCACCGGCGCGGGCACGCCGCAGCGGGCGGGACCGCCGATCGCCCGTCCGGCCGTTGCCGGCGCCGTGGCGGCGCCGGGCAGTGCGGCGGCCGGAGCGGGCGCGCCGGCCACGGCAGCCAGCCTGCGTCAGGCGGCGACACCCGCATCGGCAGCCGCGGCGGCCCGTCCCGCTCCGGGCGGCACCGCGCCCGGCGCCGATCGCGCGCCCGCCGCCCCGGCAACCCCCGCGCCGGCCGCCTCGGCAGCGCGGGCGGGCACGGCCCTCGCCACCCCCGGCAACCCGAGGGCCGAGGTGGAAGCTGCCGTGCGGGCCTGGGCCCAGGCCTGGTCCGACCGCGACGTCGAGGCCTACGTCGGCGCCTACGCACCGGACTTCAAGGGTGGCGCCGCCGATCCCCAGGCCTGGCGGCGCGACCGCAGCGCGCGCATCGCGGCGACCTCGCGCATCGAGGTTCGCCTGACCGAACTGCGGGTGCGGGTCGACGGTGACCGTGCGCAGGCCACCTTCGTGCAGAGCTTCGACTCCAGCATCCCGCGTTCGCGCGCCCGCACGGGCAAGACCCTCGAGCTGCAGCGCATCCAGGGGCGCTGGCTGATCCGCGAGGAGATTCGCCGCTGAACGCGGCCGGCTCAGGCCGGCGGGTGTGCGAGCGCCTGCTCGAGCGCGTCGACGAAACGCGCGGCGACGTCGAAGCCGGTCTGCTGCATGATCTCCTGGAAGCAGGTGGGGCTCGTGACGTTGACCTCGGTCAGGCAGTCGCCGATGACGTCCAGCCCGACCAGCAGCAGCCCACGCGCGGCGAGCCGCGGCCCGATCGATTCGGCGATTTCCCGATCGCGCGCCGACAGCGGCCTCGCGACCCCCTTGCCGCCGGCGGCCAGATTGCCGCGGATCTCGCTGCCCTGCGGGATGCGCGCGAGGCAGAAGGGCACCGGCTGGCCGTCGATCACCAGCACGCGCTTGTCACCATCGGCGATCTGCGGCAGGTAGCGCTGCACCATGACGGTCTGCTCCCCGCCACGGTTCAGGGTCTCGACGATGCTGCCCAGGTTCAGCCCGTCCGGCCCGACGCGGAAGATGCCCATGCCGCCCATCCCGTCCAGCGGCTTCAGGATGATGTCGCGATGTTCGGCGTGGAACGCACGGACGTCCTGCGCAGAGCGCGTCACGAGGGTCGGCGCGATGAACTGCGGGAACTCGAGGATGGCGAGCTTCTCGGGATGGTCGCGCAACGCGGCAGGCCGGTTGAAGACGCGGGCGCCCTCGCGTTCGGCCTGGCCGAGCAGGTGGGTCGCGTAGAAGTACTCGCTGTCGAACGGCGGGTCCTTGCGCATCAGCACGGCGTCGGCCGCGCGCAGCTCGAGGCCCTCATGGGTGGCCACGGTGCGGAACCAGTCGTGCGGGTCGCCGGTCAGCGCGATCTCGCGCGCCGTCGCGCTGACCGTCGCATCGCGCTGCCAGCGCAACTGCGCCGGCTCGCAGGCCAGCAGCGTGTGCCCGCGGCGCTGCGCCTCGCGCATCATCGCGAAGCTCGTGTCCTTGGCGGTCTTGAACGTCTCCAGCGGATCGGCGACGAACAGCAGCTTCATGGTCGGAATCCCCCAACGGCGGGCGGGTGCCCGGCCCCGCTACTGTTGCACAAGCCGCGGCCCGTCGCGGCCGTCCGCCGCTGCCGCTACAGCTCGACCTTGGCGCCGAGTTCGACGACGCGGTTGGACGGCAGGTGCAGGAAGTCGGCGGCGGCCGCCGCGTTGCGCTGCAGGCCGGCGAAGAGCTTCTCGCGCCACAGCGACATGCCCTCGCCGATGGTCGGGATGACGATGTCGCGGCTCAGGAAGTAGCTCGTGTCCATCTCGGGCAACGGGATGCCGCGCCCCTCGAGCAGGCGCAGCGCCTCGGGCACGTCCGGGTCGTTCTTGAAGCCGAAGTGCAGGACCACCTGCCAGCAGTTGTGGCCCAGCGGCTGCAGCTCGATGCGCTCGTTCAGGCCGATCCACGGCACCTCGTGGTGGCGCACCGTGGCGAACACGTTGTACTCGTGCAGGACCTTGTTGTGCTTCAGGTTGTGCAGCAGGGCGTTGGGCACGAGGCCGCTCTCGGCGGTCATGAACACGGCCGTCCCGGGCACGCGGGTGGGGGGCTCGACGAACAACGCGTCCAGGAAGCCCTTCAACTCGATGGCGTCGGACTTCAGCTTGTCGGCCATCAGGGCCCGGCCGTCGCGCCAGGTGGTCATCAGCAGGAACATGCCGGCGCCGAGCAGCAGCGGGAACCAACCCCCACCGACCAGCTTCAGCAGGTTCGACGCGAAGAAGGTGACGTCGATCACGAAGAAGAAGCCGGTCGCCAGCACGCACAGCGGCAGCGGGTAGCGCCAGCCGTAGCGGACCACGAAGAAGGTCATGATCGTCGTGATCGTCATGTCCAGCGTGACGGCGATGCCATAGGCCGACGCGAGGTGCGACGAGTCGCGGAACAGCGCGATGGCGAGCACGATGAAGATGTACAGGCCCCAGTTGACGCCCGGCACGTAGATCTGCCCGGTGTCACGCACCGACGTGTGGACCACCCGCATGCGGGGCAGGATGCCCAGCTGGATGGCCTGCTTGGTCACCGAGAACGCCGCCGAGATCAGCGCCTGCGACGCGATCACCGTCGCCGCCGTCGCCAGGAAGACCAGCGGCAGCCGCGCCCACGGCGGCGCCATCGTGTAGAAGGGGTTCTCGACCGCCGACGGGTCGGCGAGCAACAGCGCGCCCTGGCCGAAGTAGTTGACCACCAGCGCCGGCATCACCAGGCCGTACCAGGCCAGGCGGATCGGCAGCCGGCCGAAGTGCCCCATGTCGGCGTACAGCGCCTCGCCGCCGGTCACGCACAGGACGACTGCGCCCAGCGCGACGAAGGCCACCACCGGCTGCGCAGCGAAGAACCCGATCGCATGGGCCGGGTTCAGCGCGACGAGCACGCCGGGATGGGCCACCACATGCGGCACGCCGAGCAGCACGAGCACGACGAACCACAGCAGCGTGATCGGCCCGAAGGCCTTGCCGATGCCGCCGGTGCCGAAACGCTGTGCGGCGAACAGCGCGGTCAGCACGGCCAGCGTGATCGGGATGACCCAGTCGTGCAGTGCCGGCGCGGCGAGCTCGAGGCCCTCGACCGCGGAGAGAACCGAGATCGCCGGGGTGATGACCCCGTCGCCGTAGAAGACCGCCGTGCCGAACAGCCCGACGAGCATCAGCCGCGAGTGCAGCACGGGCTTGTGCCGCACCGCGGCGGTGGCCAGCGCGAGCATCGCGATCAGGCCGCCCTCGCCGTTGTTGTCGGCGCGCAGGATCAGCAGCACGTACTTCAGCGAGACGATGACCGTCATCGTCCAGAAGATCAGCGACAGCACGCCGAGCACGTTGTCCGGCGTCGGCGGCACGTGGCCGGCGCGGAACACCTCCTTCAAGGCGTACAGCGGGCTCGTGCCGATGTCGCCGTAGACGACGCCGAGGGCCGCCAGCGTCAACGACGCGAGCGCGCCGCGGGGTTTCGCTCCGTGATCCGGCATGACGGGAGGGCCCGTTCGGCGCGTCGGCGCGGAGTACGGCGCGTCAGTCGTAGACCTCGGCCTCGGGATCGGTGGCCTCGAGCTCGTAGGCCGCCGCGACGGCGGCCAGCCGCCCGATCACGCCGTACATGTAGAAGCGGTTGGGCGCGCTCGCGCCGGGCTTCTCGCCGGGCCGCGGCAGCTGCGCGGCCGGCGCGAAGGCCAGTGGCACGTAGACCTGCCCGGGGGCGCTGAGGTTCTCGTCGATGCTGCGCTCGGCGTGGACGCGGTAGAAGCCGCCGACGACGTAGCGGTCGATCATGTAGACGACGGGCTCGGCCACCGCGTCGTTGACACGCTCGTAGGTCGGGACCCCTTCCTGGATGATGACCTCGACCGGGCGCCGCGCGTCGTCGGCGCCGCGCATGCGGCGGCGCGCCGGGCCGTCCGGGTCGTCCAGCTCCCGGGCGTCGCGCACCGTGGCCAGGCCGACGCCCCGCGTGCCGTTGTCGGGCTTGACGATGACGAAGGGCCGCTCGTTGATGCCGTATTCCTTGTACTTGCGGCGGATCTTGCCCAGCAGCGTGTCCACGTGAGCGCGCACGCAGTCCATCCCCGCCGGTTCGTCGAGGTGCACCTCGCCGCAGCGCCCGTACATCGGGTTGATCAGCCACGGGTCCATGCCCAGCAGCTTGGCGAACTTCTTGGCGACCTCCTCGTAGCTCGCGAAGTGCTTGGACTTGCGACGCACGCCCCAGCCGGCATGCAGCGGCGGCAGCAGGTACTGCTCGTGCACGTGCTCGAGCACCTTCGGCGTCCCGGCGGACAGGTCGTTGTTCAGCAGCACGGTGCAGGGATCGAAGTCCTTCAGCCCCAGGCGACCGCGCTGGCGCAACAGCGGCTCGAGCCGGATCGACGAGCCGTCGGGCAGGTCCAGCGAAGCCGGCCCGTCGATCATCTCGTCGAGCGTGCCGATGCGCACGTTCAGGCCCGCCTGGTTGAAGATCTGGATCAGTGTCTGCAGGTTGGCCAGGTAGAAGCTGTTGTGCGTGTGCCGGTCGGCCACCAGCAGCAGGTTGCGCGCCTCGGGGCAGATCTTCTCGATCGCCGCCATTGCCGCCTGCACGGCCAGCGGCAGGACTTCCGGGGTCAGGTTGTGGAAGCCGTCGGGGAAGAGGTCCGTGTCGACGGGCGCGAGCTTGAAGCCGGCGTTGCGCACGTCCACCGCGGTGTAGAACGGTGGCGTGTGCTCCATCCACTCCAGGCGGAACCAGCGCTCGATGGCCGGCACCGACTCGAGGATGCGCTGCTCCAGTTCGTTGATCGGGCCCGTCAGGGCCGTTGTCAGGTGCGGGACCATGGCCTCTCGCGCGAAGCTGCTGGGGAGACGATTCTAGGAAGGCGGCGGGCTGCCCCGCTGCAGTCCCGTACAAACAACAGGGCGGGGCTGCCGGAGCAGCCCCGCCCTTCATGCCGCGCAGCGGCAGGATGTCAGCGGTTGTAGGCCGTTTCGCCGTGGGACGTGATGTCCAGGCCCTCGCGCTCTTCCTCCTCGGTCACGCGCAGGCCGACGACCAGGTCGACGATCTTGAAGGCAACGAAGGCGACGACGGCCGAGACGACGATCGTGATGAGCACGCCCTGCAGCTGCACCCAGACCTGGGCGCCGATGCTGGTCCAGCCGCCGCAGGTGTTCGCGACGTAGTCGCAGGTGCCGGTGCCGCCCAGGCTGGGCGCCCCGAAGACACCGGTCAGCAGCGCGCCGAGGATGCCGCCGACACCGTGCACACCGAAGACGTCGAGCGAGTCGTCTGCGCCGAGCATCCGCTTCAGGCCGTTGACACCCCACAGGCAGATCACGCCGGCCAGCAGGCCGATCACCAGAGCGCCACCCACGCCGACGAAGCCGCACGCGGGGGTGATCGCGACCAGTCCGGAGACCGCGCCCGAGGCTGCACCGAGCATCGAGGCCTTGCCCTTCAGCAGCGCCTCGCCCGCCGCCCAGGACAGCGTCGCAGCCGCCGTCGCGACGACCGTGTTGACGAAAGCCAGGGCCGCCACGCCGTTGGCCTCGAGGTTCGAGCCCGCGTTGAAGCCGAACCAGCCGACCCACAGCATCGAGGCGCCGACCATCGTCAGCGTCAGGCTGTGCGGGGCCATCGACTCCTTGCCGTAGCCGACGCGCTTGCCGATCATGTACGCACCGACCAGGCCGGCCACGGCGGCGTTGATGTGCACGACCGTGCCTCCGGCGAAGTCCAGCGCACCCTTTGCCCACATGAAGCCCGCGTTGGCGGTCACCGCCTCGAGCGACTTCGCGTCGGTGATCGCGTCCGGGCCGTCCCAGTACCAGACCATGTGCGCGATCGGCAGGTAGCTGAACGTGAACCAGAGCGCGCCGAACAGCAGCACGGCGGAGAACTTGATGCGCTCCGCGAATGCGCCGACGATCAGCGCGGTGGTGATCGCGGCGAACGTGCCCTGGAAGCCGATGAAGGTCAGCTCCGGGATCACGACCCCCTTGCTGAACGTGGCGGCAACCGACTCCGGCGTCACGCCCTTCAGGAACAGCTTGTCCAAGGTGCCGATGAAGGGGTTGCTCGCGGTGAAGGCCAGCGAGTAGCCGTAGACGACCCACAGCACCGAGATCAGCGAGAAGATCATGAAGACCTGCATCAGCACGGACAACATGTTCTTGCTGCGCACCAGGCCGCCGTAGAACAGCGCGAGGCCGGGAATCGTCATCAGGATCACCAGGGCCGTGGCCACGGTCATGAAGGCCGTGTCGCCCTTGTTCGGAACCGGCGCCGGCGCCGCCGCAGCAGACGCCGCCGGTGCCGGTGCGGCTGCCGCAGGGGCGGCCGCGGGCGCGGCCTCCGGTGCGGGGGCGGCGACGGCCGCCGCCGACGCGGGTGCCGAGGCGGCGTCGGCCGCCTGGGCCAGCGCCGTCCCGCCGAAGCCCAGGAGCGCGAGCCCCAGGGCGAGGGTTGCAAGGATCTTGTTCATGGGAATGCTCTGCTCGGGTCCTACGGTTGGGGTGGGCGGCGCGCGCTCACAGCGCGTCCTTGCCGGTCTCGCCGGTGCGGATGCGCACGACCTGCTCGAGCGGGAAGACGAAGATCTTCCCGTCGCCGATCTTGCCGGTGCGCGCGGAGGACTCGATGGCCTCGATCACGCGGTCGACCAGGGCGTCGTCGACCGCCGCCTCGATCTTCACCTTCGGCAGGAAGTCGACGACGTACTCGGCGCCGCGGTACAGCTCCGTGTGTCCCTTCTGCCGGCCGAAGCCCTTGACTTCGGTCACCGTGACCCCCTGCACACCGATCGTGCTGAGGGCCTCGCGCACTTCGTCGAGCTTGAACGGCTTGACGATCGCGGTCACCATCTTCATGTTCGCTACTCCTCTCCTGCGTGGGCAGGTCTGGATGGGTCAGAAGCCGATCTTGGCGCCGAGCACCAGGCCGGCCTTGCCCAGATCCTTGCCGCCGGGGCCGACATAGGCCGAGGTGTTCGTGTCCACCAGCGTCGCGCTGAGCACGATGCCGTTGCCGATGTCCTTGGCCACGGTCAGCGAGAAGTCCGTGTACGAGGCGGCGCCGTTGTTCTTGACGGTCTGCCGGCCGACGTGCGGGGTGACGGCGAAGCCGGCGATGTCGAAGGTCGCGTTCAGGTCCACGTAGCCGCTGTTCTTGCTGTTCGCGAAGCCGAACAGGTTCGTCGTGCTGTGCGAGTACTTCAGCGTCGCCGGGCCGAAGGTCAGCGCGCCGTAGACCTCGGTCGTGTTGGCGGACGGGTTGAGCTTGTTGCTCGGGTACTGGTAGGTCAGGATCCCGACGTCGTAGGCGAGGTCCTTGACGATCTCGCCCTTGAAGCCGCCGTACAGGTCGAGTTCGACACTCGCGTCGCCGCCGCCGTCCTTGACCCACTTGATCGTCGAGCCCCAGGCACCGACGTAGAACGGCCCGCTGGAGAAGTCCACGCCGCCTTGCAGCGCGGGCTTCAGGCGCGTCTGCGAGATGCCGCGGTAACGGTAGTCGGTGACGACGCCGGCATTGAACGCCAGATCGGCATAGGCCAGGGACGGCAAGGCGGCCGAGCTCGCGAGCGCAAGCGCGGCCAGGATGGAACGGGTCTTCATGCGGGACTCCTGATCGAGTGGTCGTGAGAGGAAAGAAACTGCCCACCCTCCACCGCAGCTTTCGTGCCAACGTCGCGCGCACCATCGCGGTGCCGCGAGCTTGCCGGGGCCGCCGCGCATCCCCCCGTCGGCGGGCCCCATGACGGGGCGCACCACGGCGGTGCCGGTCGCGCGGACCTGCTGGACAGAATCACCCGCAGCAGGCCGAGGTCGGGCCGCCGTACCAGGGGATGCGCATGTCGCTGGCCGTCGTGATGAGCCGCTCGCTCGATGGATTCGAGGCGCCGCCGGTGCGCGTGGAGGTCCACCTCGCCAACGGCCTGCCGAGCTTCACGCTCGTCGGGCTCGCCGACACCGAGGTCAAAGAGTCGCGCGAACGCGTGCGCGCCGCACTGGCGCACAGCGGCTTCGCGTTTCCGCACAACAAGCGCGTGACCGTCAACCTCGCACCGGCCGAGCTGCCCAAGGAGTCCGGCCGGTTCGACCTGCCGATCGCGCTCGGGCTGCTGGCCACCGCCGGCGTGGTCGACGCGAGGCGCCTGGACGGCATCGAGTGGGCCGGCGAACTCTCGCTGGCCGGCGAGCTGCAGCCGGTGCGCGGCGCGCTGTCGCTGGCGCTGGCCGTCCGCCGCGAGGGCGCCCCGGCGCGCACGCTGGTGCTGCCGGCGGCCAGCGCGGCGATCGCCGCGCGGGTGCCCGGCGTCGACGTGCGCGCCGCGCGCGACCTGGCCGAGGTGGTGGCCGCGCTGCAGCCGGCGGCCGGGCCGGATGGCGCTGCCGCGGCAGCTGTGCGGGATGGCGACGCCGGGCCGCACGACGCCACCCGCGCCGGCCCGGACGTCGCCACGGCTGGCAACCGGCTGGCGCTGCCGCGTGCGCGCGCCGCAGCGCCGCGCCGTCGATCCGCCGGCGCGGCGGATCTTGCCGACGTCCTCGGCCAGCACGCTGCACGGCGCGCGCTGGAGATCGCGGCGGCCGGCGCCCACAGCCTGCTGCTGGTCGGCCCGCCGGGCAGCGGCAAGTCGATGCTCGCGCAGCGCCTGCCTGGCCTGCTGCCGCCGCTGGACGAGGACGAGGCGCTGGCCTGTGCCGCGCTGCACGGGCTGTCGCGGCGCGGCGACCCGGACGAGCCTTCGGACGAGCGCCCTTACCGCGCGCCGCACCACTCGGCCAGCGCCGTGGCCCTCGTCGGCGGCGGCAGTCCGCCGCGGCCCGGCGAGATCTCGCTCGCGCACGGCGGCGTGCTGTTCCTCGACGAGTTGCCCGAGTTCCCACGCAATGCGCTCGAGGCGCTGCGCGAACCGCTGGAGACCGGCCACGTGACGATCGCGCGGGCCGGGCGGCACGCGCACTTCCCGGCCAGCTTCCAGCTCGTCGCCGCGATGAACCCCTGCCCCTGCGGCTGGCTCGGCGCGGCCGCGTTCACCGGCCGGACCTGCCGCTGCTCGCCCGAGCTCGTGGCCCGCTACCAGTCACGCCTGTCGGGTCCGCTGCTCGACCGCATCGACCTGATCGTGGAGGTGCCGGCGCAGTCCAGCCGCGAGTTGCTCGGCGCACCACCGGGCGAGTCCACGGCGGCCGTCGCCGCCCGCGTGGCCACCGCTCGCGAGCGCCAGCAGCGGCGTCAGGGCGTGCCCAACGCCCGCCTCGACGGTGCGGCGCTGCACGGCGCCGAGGCCCTGGAGGACGCCGCGCGGGTCTTCGCACAGGCCGCTGCCGACCGCCTCGGCTGGTCGGGCCGCGGGCTGCATCGCGTGCTGAAGGTCGCGCGCACCATCGCCGACCTCGCGGGCAGCCCGATCATCGGGGTCGGGCATGTCGCCGAGGCCGCCCAGTACCGCCGCACGGCACGGCTCGGGGTGGCCTGAGGCACCGCATCGGCCGGCGCTCAGTGCAGCGGCAGTTCTCGCGACTCGCCGTGTTTCAGCAGCCAGAAGCGCGAGCGCGCGACGCGCTGCTGCGCGAGCGCGGCCTGCAGGTCGGCGATCGGCTGGTCGAACGGCTCCTGCGTCAGCTCGAAGGTCCCCCAGTGGACGCCCACCGCGTGCCGCGCCCCGGTGTCGAGCAGGATGCGCACCGCCTCCTCGGGGTTCACGTGTTGCGGCCGCATGAAGTCACGCGGCAGGTAGGCGCCGATCGGCACCGCGAGGAAATCCACCGGGCCCAGCCGCTCGCGGATGTCGGCGAAGTCCCGCGAGTAGCCCGTGTCGCCGGTGTAGAGGAAGCGCCACGGCGTGCCGCCGTCGCGCTGCCACTCGATCGCGAAGCCGCCCCACAGCGACGCGTTCGTGTCGAAGGCCGTGCGCCGGCTCCAGTGCTGCGCCGGCGTGAGGTGCACCACGAGCCCGCCGACGCGCCGCCGATCCCACCAGTCGAGCTCGTCGACGCGGTCGATGCCCAGGTCCTCGAACCAGCTTCCGAGCCCGAGCGGGACGATCCAGCGCGGCCGCTGTCGCGCCGCCAGCCCCCGCACCGTGGCCTCGTCGAGGTGGTCGTAGTGGTTGTGCGAGACCAGCACCAGATCGATCGGCGGCAGCGCCTCGGGCGTCAGCGGCGCCGGAACCCGCCGCCGCGCGCCGAGCATCGCCGACGGTCCGGCGAAGTCCGACAGCTGGGGATCGATCAACACGTTCAGCCCGTCGACCTGCAGCAGCATCGACGCGTGCCCCAGCCACGTCAGCCGCGGCATGCGACTGCGTTGCGCCAGCAGGGCATGGTCCACCGGCGTGCTCCAGGCCGCCGCGAACGCTTCGTAGCCACCCGCAGGCGGCGCCGACGGCGAGAAGTCGCCCCGCAGGCGGCGCACGAGGATCTCGACCAGCGGGATGCGCCCACCCACCACCCCCGGATCGCTGTTCGCGAACCCGTCGGGGCGGTGGTGCGCGCGTCGGCTGTCGTAGGCCGGGTTGACCTGCGCGCACGAGGCCATCAAGAGCAGGCTGCCCGCGGCCGCGAGGATCCGCCCGATGGTCACGGCGGCGTTCGATCAGGCCTTGAGCCGGGTGGCGATCCGCGCGACATGCGCCCCTTGCCAGCGTGCACCCTCGAGCTCGTTGGCCGAGGGCTGGCGGGATCCGTCACCCGCGGAGATGGTCGTCGCACCGTACGGGCTGCCGCCACTGACCTCGGCCACCGTGGTCTGTCCCTGCCAGGCGTACGGCAGGCCGACGATGACCATGCCGTGGTGCAGCAGGACGGTGTGCGTCGACAGGATGGTGCTCTCCTGTCCGCCGTGCTGCGTGGCCGTGCTCGCGAAGACCGAGCCGACCTTGCCGACCAGCGCGCCGCGCGCCCACAGCCCGCCGGTCTGGTCCAGGAAGTTCTTCATCTGGGCCGCCATGTTGCCGAAGCGGGTCGGCACGCCGAGGACGATCGCGTCGTAGTTCGGCAGCTCGTCGACGCTGGCCACCGGCGCGGCCTGGTCGAGCTTGAAGTGCGACGCCTTGGCCACCGCCTCGGGCACCAGCTCCGGCACGCGCTTGATGTCGACCTGCGCGCCGGCGCCGCGCGCGCCTTCGGCGACGGCCTGCGCCATCGTCTCGATGTGGCCGTAGCTGCTGTAGTAGAGAACGAGAACCTTGGTCGTCATGATGGGTGTCCTGCCAGTCGGTCGGTGGGGATGAAACCAGCCGACAGTTTCGAGCCGCCGTGACGCACGACCGTTCGAACGCCCCGCAGGACAGCCTTCAGCCGGGTTGAACGAGGGCCCCGGTGCGCCGCGGCCCGCGCGCCTCAGCTGCCCTTGACCAGTACGCCGTTCTCGATGCGCACGATCTGGCCCGGCTTCCAGCCGGGATCCGACCGCGCCTCGAAGCTGCGCGTGCCGCCATCGCGCGTGGTGACCGTCGTGACCCAGACGTTGTAGCGCTTGGCCTGCTTCTCGATCTCGCGGCCGACCAGCGCTCCCGCCACGGCCCCGACGCCGGTGGCCACGCCGCTGCCGTCGCCGACCTGGTGCCCGACCACGCCCCCGACGACCGCGCCGCCGGCCGTGCCGACCGCCGTGGCCTTGCCCTTGCGCTTCTCCACGACCGTGCGGGACACGATGGCGCAGTTCGCGCACAGCGCCGCCAGCTGCCGGGCCGAGGGCACGCCCGCTGTCGCTGCCGATGCAGGCTGGCCCGGACTCTCGGCCGCCTGCGCGCCCGGGACGAAGGCCGCTGCCGCCAGCGCCAGCGTCGCGATCACCGAATGCCGTGGCGCCATCCGGCGGATGAATCCCGATCTCGCGGTCATGATGAGCCTTTCGGGCGCTGCCGCCCCACGCCTCACACACCTCTTCAACGCATCGGGGGGCCCGCCGGACGACAGCCGCGCCGGCGGGTCGGATCAGCCGAGCTGCGCCTGCAGGCCGCGTCGCGCCTCGGCCTCGTCCAGCGCCATCCGGCGCGCCCAGTCGGCAAGCTGGTCCTCGCCGATGCGGCCGACGTTGAAGTAGGTTGCCTGCGGATGCGCGAGGTAGAAGCCGCTGACGCTGGCCGCGGGCGTCATCGCCAGGTTCTCGGTGAGGCCCATGCCGATGTCGCCGGCCTGCAGCACCTCGAACATCGCGCGCTTGATGCGGTGATCGGGACAGGCCGGGTAGCCCGGCGCCGGACGGATCCCCCGGTACGCCTCCGCGATCAACTGCTCGTTGCTCAGCGCCTCCCCGGGTGCATAGCCCCAGAACTCGGTGCGCACTCGCTGGTGCAGCCGCTCGGCGAAGGCCTCGGCGAGGCGGTCGGCCAGCGCCTTCAGCATGATGGCCGAGTAGTCGTCGTGGTCGTCGAGGAACTGCCGCTCCTTCTTTTCGACACCGATGCCGGCGGTCACCGCGAACAGGCCGATGTAGTCGGGCTTGACACCGCGCGGCGCGACGAAGTCGGCCAGGCTGCGGTTGGGCCGCCTGAGGCCGTCGACGACGGGCCGCTCGGCCTGCATGCGCAGCGGCGACCAGCGCAGCAGCACCCGCTCGCGCGACTCGTCGGCATAGACCTCGATCGTGTCGTCATCCACCGTGTTGGCCGGCAGCAGCGCCAGCACTCCGTTGGCCTGCAGCCAGCGCCCCTCGATGAGCCGCTGCAGCAGCCGCCTGCCGTCGCTGTAGACGCGCGTGGCCTCGTGGCCGACGACCTCGTCGCGAAGGATCTGCGGAAACCGCCCGGCCAGGTCCCAGGTCTGGAAGAACGGGGACCAGTCGATGACCGCGGCGAGCTCCGCGAGGTCCTGGTTGCGGAAGACGCGCCGGCCGATGAAGCGCGGACGCGGCGGGTCGTAGGCCGCCCAGTCGATCGGGGTGCGGTTGGCACGCGCCGCGGCCAGCGGGACCAGCGGCGTCGCCTTCTTGCCCGCGTGCAGTTCGCGCACGCGGTCATGCTCGGCGTTCAGCCCGGCGATGTAGGCCGCGGCACGTTCGTCGCTGAGCAGCTCGCTGCAGACACCGACGCTGCGCGACGCGTCCGGCACGTAGACCACCGGGCCCTCGTAGTGCGGCGCGATCTTCACTGCAGTGTGCACGCGGCTGGTCGTCGCGCCCCCGATCAGCAGCGGGATCTTGCGCAGCCGGAACCAGTCGTCGCGCTGCATCTCCGCCGCCACATGCTGCATCTCCTCGAGGCTGGGGGTGATCAGGCCCGACAGCCCGACGATGTCCGCACCCTCGACGCGCGCCTTCGCGAGGATGTCCTGGCACGGGACCATGACGCCCATGTTGACGACCTCGAAGTTGTTGCACTGCAGGACCACGGCGACGATGTTCTTGCCGATGTCGTGCACGTCGCCCTTCACCGTGGCGATGACGATCTTGCCCTTGGGCCGGGCCTCGCCGCCGGCGTCGATCAGCGCCTGCTTCTCGGCCTCGATGGCCGGCAGCAGGTGGGCGACGGCCTGCTTCATCACGCGCGCGCTCTTGACCACCTGCGGCAGGAACATCTTGCCGGCACCGAACAGGTCGCCGACGACATTCATGCCGTCCATCAGCGGCCCCTCGATGACGTGCAGCGGGCGCCCGCCGCGGGCCTGGACCTCGCACCAGGCCTCCTCGGTGTCGGCGACGATGAACTCGGTGATCCCGTGCACCAGCGCGTGCGTGAGCCGCTGCGCCACCGGCAGCGCCCGCCAGGCGAGCCGGGCCGCGTCGTCCTTGGCCGCGCCCTTGGCCGACTCGGCGATCTCGATCAGGCGCTCGGCCGCATCCCCCCGGCGGTTCAGGACGACGTCCTCGACCCGCGTGCGCAGGTCGGGCTCGATCTCGTCGTAGACCCCGATCATCCCGGCGTTGACGATGCCCATGTCCATGCCGGCGCGGATCGCGTGGTAGAGGAACACGGTGTGGATCGCCTCGCGCACCGGCTCGTTGCCGCGGAAGCTGAAGCTGACGTTGGACACGCCGCCCGACACCTTCGCCCCGGGCAGGTGCTGCTTGATCCAGCGCGTGGCCTCGATGAAGTCGACCGCGTAGTTGGCGTGCTCCTCGATGCCGGTGGCAACCGCGAAGATGTTCGGGTCGAAGACGATGTCCTCCGGCGGGAAGCCGACGTCGTCGACGAGGATCCGGTAGGCGCGGGCGCAGATGTCGATCTTGCGCTGGTACGTGTCCGCCTGGCCCTGCTCGTCGAAGGCCATCACGACGGTGGCCGCGCCGTAGCGCCGGATCAGCCGGGCCTGCCTGCGGAACTCGGCCTCGCCCTCCTTCAACGAGATCGAGTTGACGATGCCCTTGCCCTGCAGGCACTTCAGGCCGGCCTCGATGACCTCCCACTTCGACGAGTCGATCATGATCGGCACGCGCGCGATCTCCGGCTCGCTGGCGATGAGGTTCAGGAAGCGCACCATCGCGGCCTTGCTGTCGAGCATGGCCTCGTCCATGTTGACGTCGATGATCTGCGCTCCGCTCTCGACCTGCTGGCGCGCGACGGCGAGCGCGGCCTCGAAGTCACCCGCGAGGATCATCCGTGCAAAGGCCCTGGAGCCGGTGACGTTGGTCCGTTCGCCGATGTTGACGAACAGCGCGCCGGGCTCGAGCGTCATCGGCTCGAGGCCCGACAGGCGCATCGGCGGGATGGCCGGCTCGGCCGGATGGCGGGGGGTGTCGTCGCTCATGCTCATGCACTGGGATCAGTGGATGAGCGCCGTTGGATGGACCGCGGCGCGCCCGGGGGCGGGCGGCGCGGTGCTCCGAGCCTGGTGCGGCCCGGACGGCCGCATCGCAACGCTCCTCGAAGTGGCCGGGATTCTACGGAAGCGATCTCCGGCCCAGGCGTGAATTCCGCGCACCGGCGCGCAGCTCGCGCACGTCGGCCGGCCGCGTGACCGCAGGCCGCGGGGCCGCGGCATACTCGGGGATCACGACCGGAGGACACCGATGAACGCGCCCGACAAGTGGACCTCGCAGCGCCCGTCGCGAACCGACCGCGACTGGCTCGAGCCGCACTGGATGCCCTACTGCGCGAACCGGGCCTTCAAGGCCGATCCCCGGGTCTTCGTCGCCGGCGACGGGGCCTACCTGACGACGCACGACGGGCGACGCCTCTACGACAGCCTCTCGGGGCTGTGGTGCACGGGGCTGGGCCACTGCCGCAGCGAGATCAGCACGGCGATCGCGCGGCAGGCCGCGACGCTCGATTTCTCGCCCGCGTTCAACTACGGCCACCCGCTGTCGTTCGAGCTCGCCAACCGCATCGTCGAGCACATGCCGGCGGGCCTGAACCGCGTGTTCTTCACGAACTCGGGCTCCGAGGCGGCCGACACGTCGCTGAAGATGGCGCGCGCCTACTGGCGGCTGAAGGGCCAGGCCGGCAAGACGCGCCTGATCGGCCGCATCCGCGGCTACCACGGCGTCGGGTTCGGGGGCATCTCGGTCGGCGGCCTGCCGGCCAATCGCAAGCTGTTCGGGCAGGCCATCGAGGCCGACCACCTGCCGCACACGCAGCCGCCCAGCGGCAGCTTCTGTCGCGGCATGCCGACGCAAGGCGCCGAACTCGCCGACGAACTGCTGACGCTGATCAACCTGCACGACGCGTCGAACATCGCCGCCGTGATCGTCGAGCCCTTTGCCGGTTCGGCGGGCGTCATCGTCCCACCCGCGGGCTACCTGCAGCGCCTGCGCGAGATCTGCACGGCGCACCAGATCCTGCTCATCTTCGACGAGGTCATCACCGGCTTCGGGCGCTGCGGCGCCTGGACCGGCGCCGAGGCCTTCGGCGTCACGCCCGACATCCTGAACTTCGCCAAGCAGGTCACCAATGGCGCCCAGCCGCTGGGCGGGGTGGTCGTTCGCCAGGAGATCTACGACACCTTCATGTCCGCGCCGGGCCCGCAGTACGTGCCGGAGTTCATGCATGGCTACACGTACTCGGCCCACCCGGTGGCGTGCGCCGCCGGCCTGGCCACGCTCGACCTGCTCGAGCGCGACGACACGATGCAGCGGGTGCGCGACATCGCCCCGCACTTCGAGGCGGCGGTGCACTCGCTGAGGAGCGCGCGGCACGTGGGCGACATCCGCAACTACGGGCTGGCCGCGGGGATCACGCTGCTGCCGGCGCCGGGCGAACCGGCGCGGCGCCCGTACCAGACGGCCATCGCGATGTACGAGAAGGGGTTCTACCTGCGCCACGCCGGCGACTGCGTGGCGCTCGCGCCACCCTTCGTGACGACCCCGGCGGAGATCGACCGGCTCGTCAACGCGCTGGGCGAGGTGCTGGACTCGCTCGACTGAGCGCCGTCCGCGCCGGGGCGCGGGCGGCGCGAAGGCCGCACCCCGCCGCGGGCCCGCGGCCGGTGGCGTGCGACCGTCAGCGGCTGTGGGACGTCAGCCGCGCGAGCGATCCGGCCGTCGTGATGCCGGGGCCTGCGTGCCGCAAGGTGGGCGGCTGCGGTGCGACGGTCTGGGGGTCGCGAACCTGCCCGGCAGCAGAGGCATCCAGGTCGATGACCGCCGGCTGGCCCCGCCGCATCGCGACCCCGACCGCGAGGATGTCGATCACCAGCAGGTGCAGGATGCGACCGATCATCGGGACATGCGTCGCGAGGTCCTCGATCTCGTCGACGACGAGCGCGACGTCGGCCTTGCGGGCCAGGGGCGAATGCCCGGCGGTGATCGCGACCACCGCCGCTCCGCGCGAGCGCGCGGCGTCCGCGACCTCGAGCAGCTCCTCGATGCGCCCGCCGCTGCTGATCACGACTGCGACGTCTCCGGGCTGGAGCACCTGTGCGGCCAGGCGCATCAGCCGAGGATCGGTGTAGCTGGCACTCGCGACGCCGAAGCGCAGGAACTTGAACAGCGCGTCGTCGGCCACCACCCGGTAGTGGCCCACGGCGTGGAAGTCGATGCGCCGGGCCCGATCGAGCAGCTCGATCGCGCGGTCGATCGCATCGCGGTTCAGGTGATCGCGCAGCTGCAGGATGGCCGAGGCGGTGTTGCCGAGCACCTTCTCGCCGAGCTCGAGCATCGTGTCCTCGCCGGTGACCTGCGTGTGCGTGACCGGGATCGTGCCGGTCAGCCCCGAGGCCAGGCGCAGCTTGAAGTCCGACAGGCCCTCGCAGCCGAGCGTGCGGCAGAAGCGGATCACCGTCGGCTGGCTGACCTCGGCGGCCCGGGCGATGCGCGCGATCGGCTCGTTCAGCGCCGAGCGCGGATGCGCCAGCACGTACTCGGCGACGCGGGTCTCGGCAGGGGACAGGCTCGGCCGTGCGCGGCGGATCTGCTGCAGGATCGCCGAGCCGCCGGCATCGAGCGCCTCGAGCTGCCGGGCCAGGATCGTCGAGGCGCCGACGAAGGTCGCGTTCTCGGCGGTGATGACGTAGGTCGGGATGGCCTTCAGGTAGTCGCCGAACCGGCCCTTGTCCTCGAAGCGCGCGCGGAACGGGCTGCGGTCGAAGTACTCACCCAGCCGCGGCACGATCCCGCCGCCGATGTAGATGCCGCCCAGCGCCCCGAGGGTCACCGCCAGGTTCGCCGCTGCCGTGCCGAGCATGGCGCAGAACGCGTCGAGCGTCTCGGCGCAGAGGGGATCGCTGCCGGCCAGGCCGCGCCGGGTGATCTCCGGTGCCGGCACGGGGCCCGCCGCCACGCCGTCGCGCTCGCACAGCGCCCGGTGGATCAGCTCGAGACCGGGCCCGGAGACGAGGCGTTCGAAGGACACGTGCGGGAACTGCCGTTGCGCGACGGCGAGGATGATCCGCTCGCGCTCGTCGCGCGGGGCGAAGCTCGCATGGCCCCCCTCGGTGCCGAGCGCGACCCAGCCGTCGCCGGCCGGGATCAGCCCGGACACGCCCAGGCCGGTGCCGGCGCCCAGCAGCCCGATGACGCTGCGCTCGCGCGGCACGCCGCCGCCGACCGCTCGCCGCTCCAGCGGCGAGAGCCGCGGCAGCGCCATGGCCAGCGCGGTGAAGTCGTTGACGACGACCAGCGTGTCCAGACCGAGCCGCTGCCGCATCTGCTCGATCGAGAAGCGCCAGTGGTAGTTCGTCATCCGCACCTCGTCGCCCTCCACCGGGTTGGCGATGGCGATCGCGGCGTGGGCGATGCGGCCAGCCGGCAGGCTCGACAGGTAGGCACGCACCGCCGAGTGGAAGTCGGCGTGTTCGGCGCAACGCAGCGACGCCAGGTGCTCGAAGTGGCCGCCGCCCACCTCGACGGCGAAACGCGCGTAGGTGCCGCCGATGTCGGCGATCAGGCGCGGGCTCTCGAACGCGGCGGAGGTCGGATGCATCTCGGCTCCCGGGCTGTGACCCACGTAACTTGACTACACGAACCCGGGTGACTCAAGTTGTCGGCGCCAAACAGGCTTGTCGGCGCACTGTAGTTTTGCTACCTTCGCGCGTTCCCCGCAACTGGTGGGACCCCTTGCCCCCCGTGCTGTCCTGGCCCATGAACGCTCCCGCCGAAGGCTCCGGCCGACCCGCATCCGCCGCCACCGGCACACGAGGCCTGCCGTGGCTGCTGGCCGACATCGGTGGCACGAACGCCCGGTTCGGCTGGTTCGAGCACCCGGCCCGAGGCGCCGAGCATATCCACACCCTGCCCTGTGCCGCCTTTGCGGGCCCCGAGCAGGCCTGCGCGGCCTATCTGGAGCACGTGCGCGGGCAGCGCGGTGGCGAGCCGGCGCGGCCGCGGCGTGCGGCCGTCGCGCTGGCCACGGCGCTGGACGGCGACGCGATCGCGCTGACCAACGGCGCGTGGCGGTTCTCGCGCACGGCGCTGCAGCGCGCGCTCGGCACCGAGCGGCTGCTGCTGCTCAACGACTTCGAGGCCCTCGCGCTGTCCCTGCCGCGCCTGCGGCCGGATCAGTACCGGGCCTGGGGCTCGGCACCGAGCCCGCGCGGCACGATGGCCGTCGTCGGGCCGGGGACCGGACTCGGCGTGGGCGGCGTGGTCCAGACGCCACAGGGCTGGATCGCGCTGCCCGGCGAAGGCGGTCACGCCACCCTCTCGCCGATGGACGACTTCGAGAGCGACCTGCTGCGCTGCGTGCGGCGCGAGCACGTGCACGTCTCGGCCGAACGGCTGCTGTCGGGCCTCGGCCTGCCGCTGCTGCATGCCGCCGTCGCGCGCGTGCTGGGGCACGACGTGCCCGCGTTGAGCACCGAGTCGATCGTCGAGCGCGGCGTGTCCTCGCAGGATCCGTTGTGCCGCTTCACGCTCGACACGTTCTGCGCGCTGCTCGGTGGCTTCTGCGGCAACGTCGCGTTGACCCTCGGCGCGCGTGGCGGCCTCTACGTGGGCGGCGGCATCGTGCCGCGTTTCGGCGAGCGTTTCTTCGAGTCCCGCTTCCGCGAGCGCTTCGAGGCCAAGGGACGGTTCCAGGGCTACCTCGAGGCGATCCCGACGGCGTTGATCACCGACACGCTGGCGGCCCTGTCCGGCGCGGCCCTCGCGCTGGAGCAGCTCGAGGCCTGAGCGGCGGATCACACCCGGCGCGCGCCGAGGCGCCCGTGCGCCTCAGCGCAGCGTGATCACCGGGCTCGCGTCCATCACGCGCGGCGAGCTGCGCGGGTCGCCGCCGCCGAAGACATGCGGCCCGGGCTCGGGGGCGATCGCGCGATAGCCGCCATCCCAGTCCCAGGTGGTGACGAGCAGCCGCGCGCCCGACAGCGACGGCCGCGCGCCCAGGGCCGCTGCCGGCAGCTGCAGGCGAATGGTCCGTGCCGCGTCGTCGACCGTCAGCCGCGCGCCTGGCGTGACGGGCGTGCCTTCGTGGTCCTGCGTCGCGCCTGCCGCCGAGAACAGCACGTTGGACCAGCCGTGCACGCGCAGCCGCCGGTGCCAGCGCATGCCCTCGGGCAGCCGTGCGGCCTGCCCCGGCATCACGCTCGCGGCCGGCTCGTCCGTGTCGGGCAACTCGATGAAGACGGTCAGCGCGAGGTGATCGAAGCCGTTGGCCGGGTTCCAGCTGCGCGTCAGGCCGGCCAACGTGATCTCGAGCTGCAGCGCGCCGCCGGACACGCGGGCTTGCACGCGGCGCAGGTCCAGCGTGCGCTGCGCGGCGTAGCTCGGGTCGGTCGGATAGCGGTAGAGCCCGTCGGGGCCGCGGTCGTCGCCGGCCGGATCGTCGGCATCGGCAGCCGCGCTCCACGTCCGCCGCACCGCGAAGCGCACCGTCGGCGACACCGCAGCGGCGGCAGGATCCCAGGCCGTCGCCTCGTGGAGCACGGCCGGATCGATCATCGCCGAGGTGTCGATGCGTGCCTCCCAGCGTCCGGTCGCGTCGGGGCGCGCCTCGACGGCGCGCGCGAGGTCGCCGTCGAGCACGATCCGCAGCGGGCCGGGCGAGGTCGTGTTCCCGGTCAGCAACAGGTCGCCGCCGACTTGCGCCGGCGGCTGGTCGATGCGCACCTCGGCAGCTGCGAGGCCCGCCGGCGACGGGCCGACGCTCGACGCGGCGCCGGCCGCGTCGTCGACCTGCCAGACCCAGCCGGCACGCGGCGGCAGCGGGATCGTCAGCTCGCCACGCGCGCCGACACTCACCGGGCCCGGCGTGCCGCCGACGCCGAAGCGCCCGCGCAGCCGCGTGCCGGGGGACAGTCCGGTGGGCATCTTGTCGAGCAGCACCTCATGCTCGGCCGTGTTGAGCACGACGAACGCCGCCGCACGGCCGGGCCGCGACATCCGCCAGGCGATCGCCCCGGGCCCGGCCCCGGAGCGCTGGAGCACCTCGGGCGTGCCCCGCGTGAAGACCGCGTCGCCGCGGCGCAGCGCGCTGAGCTCGGCGATGGTCCGGTACAGCGGTGCACCGGTATCGAAGTGGTCGCGCCCGTTCGAGCCGTGGCCGGCGGCGAACAGGGCGGCGCGCGGTTGCGTGAAGCCCTGTTCGGTGCCGTAGTAGACGACCGGGATGCCCGGCAGCGTGAAGATCGCCAGCAGGGCCTGCCGCAAGGCCGCGACCGAACCGCCGGCGAGGAAGCGGTCCACGTCGTGGTTGTCGACGAAGCTGGGCATCAGGTGCGGCCGCGCGTGCAGCGACATCATCCGTTCGATGCGCCAGGCCAGTTCGTCGGTGGGGTGGCCGCGAACGAGCACGTCGTGCAGCGTGCCGTACAAGGGGAAGTTGAGCATCCCGGGCAGCAGCGGCCGGCCGTCGCTCCCGGTCATGTAGCGCTCGATCCGGCGTGCCATCGTGTCGCTGCGCGGCGCGTCGATGCCGAAGCCTTCCCCGAAGACCAGGAAGTTCCGGCGCCCGGTGCGTCGGGCCGCCTCGACGAGGCCCGGCGCGCGGCGGTCCCGCGAGTACAGGATGTCCGCGATGTCCGGCGGCGGCATGTAGAAGGCCGTGTCGAGCCGGAAGCCGTCGATGCCCGCGGCGCGGATCCACCAGCCGTAGCTGTCGCGCAGCGCGCGGCGAACCGCGGGCCGGCCGGTCGCCAGGTCGTCCAGGCCCGACATCTGGAATCGCCCCTCCTGGTCCGGATCGTTGTAGTCGGCGACGTCCGGCGTCCAGTGGTAGATGCCGGCACGGCGGTCGCGCGCGCGGCGCGGATCGTTCAGGCCGAAGGGGAACTGGCTCGGCCTCGACACCGGCCGGCTGCCGGACGCCGGCGTGTAGAAGCGGGCCGGATCCTGCGGGTCCCAGCCGCCGTCGTAGGCGAAGAAGTTGCCGGTGTGGTTCAGCACGATGTCCTGGATCAGGAACATGCCGCGCCCGTGCAGCGCGCGCGACAGTGCCTGCAGGTCGGCGAGGCTGCCGAGGTGGCGGTCGACGCGGCGGAAGTGCTCGGCCCAGTACCCGTGGTAACCGGTGTGGCCCGTGCGCGGATCGATCCACTGGTTGGCCACCGGCGGGGTGATCCACACCGCGGTCGCACCCAACCCCTGGATGTAGTCGAGTCGCTGGCGGATGCCGGCCAGGTCGCCGCCGCTGTAGTGCGATCCCCGGCGGGGGTCGTACTCGCCGGCGCCCTGGTCGTTGTTGCGCGGGTCCCCGTCGGCGAAGCGGTCGGTCATCAGGAAGTAGACGACCTGGTCGCGCCAGTCGGGCGACGCCACGTGCAGCGGCCCTTCGCAGCGGCCGGCGCAGGCCGGCCCCGCCGCCGCCAGCCCAGCGGCCGATGCCGCCAGCAGCGCAAGCGCCAACGCGTGCACCCGCCTGCGAAGGCGGCCAGGCCGAGCCGTGGTCGGCGCGCACCGGGTGCGGGCAAGGAGGCGCATGGCATGTAGTTGTACTACATCGCCGGGCGGACACCCAGCCACCCGCCAGGTCCGTGGCGCGCCAGGAACCCCCAATTCTTTGGTTTCGCGGGCATCTCGGGCTGAATTCCCGCGCTTCGAGTACCCGTCTACGGGTTTCCCCAGCCCACGCCAGCGACCTAGTTTTGGTACAAACCCGGCGTCCGGTGAACCAGCCCCGCCCGTCGGGGGTGCGCGCGCGCTTCGCCGCGTCGCGGGGGCATCGAGACCGAGCAAATACACCGCTTCCCGCCCGAGGAGACAAACCCGTGAGTCAGACACTCCGTTCGCGCCCGAGCCGACCCGCTATCGGCACCCGCACGGCCATCGCCAGCGCCGTCCTGCTGCTCGGTGCCGGCGCGGCGCTCGCCCAGTCCCAGCCGCAGGCTGCCCAGACGGTCACGATCACGGGCATCCGCAGCGCCATCGAGAGCGCGATCAACGTGAAGAAGAACGCGGACTCGATCGTCGAGGCGATCTCCGCCGAGGACATCGGCAAGCTGCCGGACACCAGCATCGCCGAGTCGATCGCCCGCCTGCCGGGCCTGGCCGCGCAACGCAGCGCCGGCCGTGCGTCCCAGGTGAGCATCCGCGGCATGGCGCCGGACTTCTCGACGACGCTGCTGAACGGCCGCGAGATGGCGTCCACCGGCGACAGCCGCTCGGCCGAGTACGACCAGTTCCCGTCCGAACTGGTCAACGCGGTGATGATCTACAAGACGCCCGACGCCGGCCTGATCGGCCAGGGGCTGTCCGGGGCGGTCGACATCCGGATGATCCGGCCGCTGGATTCCGGCCGGCGCATGATCGCCGTGAACTACCGCAAGCAGCGCCTGGGCGTCGGCGCCGTGGCCGAGGGCGACGGTTCGCGCTTCAGCCTGTCCTACGTCGACCAGTTCGCCGACCGCACGCTGGGCATCGCGCTCGGCTTCGCGCGACTCGACGAGACCGGCGCCGCGACCAGCCGGACCGACAACTGGGGCGGCGGCACCTACGACCGCACCGCCAACGTCGGCAACAACGGCTGCACGGTGGGCACCGGCGGCTGCGTGAACGTACCCTACAACGGCTTCGGCCTGTTCGCGGACCAGACCACCCAGCGCCGTGACGGCGCGATGGCGGTGCTGCAGTACAAGCCGAACAAGAACTTCTCGAGCATCGTCGACCTCTACTACTCGAAGTTCGACCAGGTCAAGGCGACCAAGGGCTTCCAGATGCCCCTGAACGACTCCTGGGCCGGTGGCCAGTACGACAGCCCGGGCCGGCTGCTGAACCCGACGGTCAGCGGCAACAACGTCACCGCCGGCTCGTTCGACAACGTCCGGGCCGTCGTGCGCAACGACGCCGAGAGCACCTTCGACAAGCTCACCTCGGTCGGCTGGAACAACAAGCTGACGATGGACCGCTGGACCTTCAACGCCGACCTGAGCCGCTCGGAGAGCAAGCGCAAGGGCGGCATCGTCGAGACGACCGCGGGCACGGCCCAGGCCACGCTGGGCACGGCGCAACTGGACACGATCGCCTTCACGAACCAGGGCGTGTTCACGCCGACGCTGAACTACACCGACCGCAGCATCATCCGCCTGACCGACGTGCAGGGCTGGGGCGGCGGCGTCAACCAGCCGCAGGCGGGCTACTCGAAGCTGCCCAACGTCACCGACGAAGCCACCGCGGTGCGGCTGTCGGCCAAGCGCGACCTCGAGAGCAACCCCTTCATCAGCTCGCTCGAGGCTGGCCTCGCGGTCAGCGACCGCGACAAGACCCGCGCCTTCGTCGAGGGACGCCTGGTCATCGCGGGCGGCACCAACGGGCTGGCCTCGGCGGCCATCCCGGGCACCGGCACGACCACCGTCAATGGCGTGAGCTTCGCGACCTTCGACCCGAGCAACTCGGTGGGCTCGATCTACAACGTCGTGTCCAAGCAGCACCCCGACATCTTCAACAAGGACTGGAAGGTCAACGAGAAGGTGACCACCGGCTTCGTGCGCGGGGACATCGACCGCGAGCTGTTCGGCCGCCCGGTGCGCGGCAACGTCGGCGTGCAGCTCGTGCACACCGACCAGAGCTCCGAGGCCTTCAACGTCGACCGGGCCAGCTGCGCGAACGATGTCTGCGCGCGCGCCAACACCAACCGCGACGGCACCACCTACAGCGACGTGCTGCCGAGCCTGAACCTGGTGATGGACCTGGGGCGCGACAGCGTGCTGCGCTTCGGTCTGTCCCGCGTGCTGGCCCGCCCGACGATCAACGACATGCGCGCCAGCATCGGCTTCGGCGTCGACACCAGCCTCGGGATCCTGAAGGGCGACGCCGGCAACCCGCGGCTCGAGCCGTTCCGCGCCAATGCGATCGACCTGTCGTACGAGAAGTACTACGGCACCAAGGCCTACTGGGGCATCGCCGGCTTCTACAAGGACCTGCGCACCTACATCCTCAAGCAGGACGTGGCGGTGGACTTCACGCCGTACATCACGCCGGGCACGCCGCTGCCGCCGAGCGGCCGGGTGCTGGGGCTCGTGAACCTGCCGATCAACGGCTCGGGCGGCAACATCAGCGGCGTCGAGCTGACCGCCTCGCTGCCGCTGAACATGGTGACGCCCGCGCTGGACGGCTTCGGGATCGTGGCCAGCTACTCGGGCACCAACAGCTCGATCAGCCTGCCGGCCAGCGGCCTGACGGTGGACGCGGTGTCGACCCCGACCATCCCGTTGCCGGGCTTGTCGAAGGACGTGGTCAACCTGGCGGTCTACTTCGAGAAGTGGGGCTTCTCGGCGCGTGTCGCCGCGCGCTATCGCTCGAACTACGTGGGCGAGGTCGCCGACTTCGCCGGCGACCGGCGGCTGACCTACATCAAGGCCGAGACGGTCACCGACCTGCAGCTGGGCTACGAGTTCAAGAGCGGCCCGGCCAAGGGTCTGTCGCTGCTGTTCCAGGCCAACAACATCACCGACGAGCCGTACGTCCGCTACCGCGACACGCCGGCCAACGAGGTGGAGCGCAAGAAGTTCGGCGCCACCTACCTGTTCGGCCTGAACTACAAGCTCTGAGCCGGCGCAGGCGGCCACGCAGCCGCCTGCCGCCCGCTGCGCGACACGCCCCTGTCGGCCACGGCCCGCAGGGGCGCGTTCTTTCGGCAGCAGGCATCATGCCGGGATCGCTCCCTCAGGAGAACCCTGATGCATCCGCACAAGCTTCTGGACTCGATCGTCGTCGTCGGCGGCGGCACGGCCGGCTGGATGACGGCCGCAGCACTGGCCAAGGTCCTGCAGGGCCGCTACCCGATCACGCTGGTGGAGTCGGACGAGATCGGCACGGTGGGCGTCGGCGAGGCGACGATCCCGATGATCCAGCTGTTCAACCGGGTGCTCGAGATCGACGAGGGCGAGTTCCTGCGCGAAACGCAGGGCACCTACAAGCTCGGCATCGAGTTCGTCGACTGGGGCCGGCTCGGGGACCGCTACATGCACGGCTTCGGCCGCTTCGGCCAGGACCTGTGGACCGTGCCGTTCGACCAGTACTGGCAGCGCATGCGCCAGGCGGGCAAGGCGCACGACCTGGAGGCGTACTCGATCAACCGGATGGCGGCGCTGGACGGACGTTTCATGCGCGCGAATCCGGAGATGGGCAACTCGCCGCTCGCGGAGATCGTGCATGCCTACCACTTCGATGCCGGGCTGTACGCCCGCTACCTGCGCGGGTATGCCGAGGCGCGCGGCGTCCGGCGCATCGAAGGACGCATCGACGACGTGCTGGTGCGCGGCCGCAACGGTCACGTGGCCGCGGTGGTGCTCGCCGACGGCACCCAGGTGGCCGGCGACCTGTTCGTCGACTGCACCGGGTTCCGGGCCCTGCTGATCGAACAGACGCTGAAGACCGGCTACGAGGACTGGAGCCACTGGCTGCCCTGCGACCGGGCGGTGGCCGTGCCCTGCGAGTCGGCGGGTCCGCTGCTGCCGTACACGCGCTCCACTTCGCGCCAGGCCGGCTGGCAGTGGCGCATCCCGCTGCAGCACCGCACCGGCAACGGCCATGTCTTCTGCAGCTCCTACCTCAGCGAGGACGAGGCGACCGCCGTGCTGATGGCCAACCTCGACGGTCGTCCGCTGGCCGAGCCGCGCACGCTGAAGTTCCTCACCGGCATGCGCAAGCTCGCCTGGAACCGCAATGTCGTGGCCGTCGGGCTGTCCAGCGGCTTCCTCGAGCCGCTGGAGTCGACGAGCATCCACCTGATCCAGACCGCGATCGCACGCCTGCTGACCTTCTTCCCCGACCAGGGCTTCTCCGCCGAGGATATCGACGAGTACAACCGCCAGAGCCGCTTCGAGTTCGAGAAGATCCGCGACTTCATCATCCTGCACTACCACCTGAACCAGCGCGAGGACTCCGCGTTCTGGGCGCGCTGCCGCGAGATGTCGATCCCGGAGGGCCTGCAGCGCCGGATCGCCCTGTACCGGCGCCACGGCCGCATCGTGCGCGAGGCCAACGAGCTGTTCGCCGAGATGGGCTGGCTGCAGGTCATGCACGGGCAGAACCTGGCGGCCGAGGGGCATCACCCGCTGGCCGACCTGATCTCGGACCAGGAAGTCGACGAGTACCTGGAGAGCATCCGCCTCGTCATCCGGCAGTGCGTCGAGGTCATGCCGCGCCACGAGGACTTCGTTCGCCAAGTCTGCGCGGCCGGCAACCCGGCGCCCTGATCCTCGGCGCCCGGGGCGTCGCGGCGCGCCTCGCTCAGCCCGGCGGCTCGATCAGCGCGCGGGCCGCCGCCCGGTAACGCTCGGCTGTCGCCGCGACGATGTCGGGGGGCAGCGCCGGCGCCGGCGCTGCCTTGTTCCAGGGCCGGCCCCCGACCTGCACCTGCTCGAGCCAGTCGCGCAGGTACTGCTTGTCGTAGCTCGGCGGGTTCGCGCCCGCGCGAACGGACTCGAGCGGCCAGAAGCGCGACGAGTCGGGCGTCAGCACCTCGTCCATCAGCGTCAGGGTGCCCTGTTCGTCGAGACCGAACTCGAACTTCGTGTCGGCGATCACGATGCCCCGGCCCAGCGCGTAGTCCGCTGCCTCGCGGTACAGCCGGATCGCGACCTCCCGCACCTGCTCGGCGCGCTCGCGGCCGACGATCGCCACCGTCTGCTCGAAGCTGATGTTCTCGTCGTGCGCGCCGGCTTCGGCCTTGGTCGCGGGCGTGAAGATCGGCCCGGGCAGGCGGCTGGCGTTCGACAGGCCCGCCGGCAGCGCGAGGCCGCACACCGTGCCGCCGGCCTGGTACTCCTTCCAGCCCGATCCGGCCAGGTAGCCTCGCACGACCGCCTCGATGGGCAGCGGCGTGAGCCGCCGCACGAGCATCGCCCGGCCCTGCACCTGGGCGACCTCGTCGGGCGCGACGACGCTCTCCGGCGCCTGCCCCGTCAGGTGGTTCGGCACGACGTGCGCAAGCCGCGCGAACCAGAACAGCGCCATGCGGGTCAGCAGCGCACCTTTGCCCGGGATCGGATCGCCCATGATCACGTCGAAAGCCGAGATGCGGTCGCTGGCGACCATCAGCAGGCGGTCGCCACCGACCGCGTAGTTGTCGCGCACCTTGCCGCGCGCGATCAGCGGCAGCGAGTGCAGGTTCGACTGGTACAGCGCGTCCATGCTCATCGGGTCGGTCCGTCGTGGCGGTGGCCACGATTGTCGTCCCAGCGGGACCTGCCGGCCGGGCGCGCCGGCTCAGCGCGTGCGCCCGACCAGCACCCGCCCCGACAGCGGCGGGAGCGTGAGCACCAAGCGCGGCCCGCGCGTCCGGATCACCTGGCCCCCGACGGCATCCCGCAGCTCGCGCAGCGACGCCAGGCGCGGGTCGTCCACGCTCACCGTTCGCGGCACCTCGGCGTTGTTGGCGAGGATCCAGGCGCGCTGCCCGCCGAGGCTGCGCGTCGAGAGCACGACGTGCGCGTCGAGCGCCCGCAGCGGCTCGGCGCGGCCGTGGCGCAGGATCGCCTGCGAGCGGCGCAGCGCGATCAGCCCGCGGAACACCTCGCGCAACTCGAGGTCCGGGCGCCCGCCCAGGTCGGGCCACGGGTAGGGGCCGCGGTTGTACGGGTCGTCGCCCCCGGTCATGCCGACCTCGTCGCCGTAGTAGACGAGGGGCGCCCCGGGCTGCGTCATCTGGATGAAGGTCGCCAGCCGCAGGCGCTGCTTGGCCTGCCGCGCGGCCGGCGCATCGGCAGGGCCTGCGTGCCAGCCGAGCACGTGCAGCGCCCGCGCGACGTCGTGCGAGGACAACAGGTTCATCAGCGCGAAGAAGGCCTGCGGCGGGTAGGCCTCGCGCAGGTGTTCGAGCTGGGCGACGAGCTGCGGCGCCGGTGCGCCGGCCGCGAAGTCGAGCACGGCGTTGCGGAAGACATAGTTCATCGTCGAGTCGAACATGTCGCCGACGAAGTACTTCGAGGCGTCGAACCAGGTCTCGGCCAGCGCCAGCGCATCGGGGCGGTGGCGCTTCAGCGCCTGGCGCCACTCGCGCCAGAAGTCGTCCGGCACCCACGGCGCGACGTCCATGCGCCAGCCCGCGGCGCCACGGTCCAGCCAGCGGCGCGTCACCGAGTCGGGCGCGCCGAAGGCGAAGTCGCGGAAGGCGCGCGAGCTCTTGTCGATCTCGGGCAGGTCGGGGCCGCCCCAGTGGCGGTACTGGCGGTCCGGGTCGGCCTGCGAGGGATCGAAGCGGAACCAGCTGGCGTAAGCCGACGCGGGGTTCGGGCGGCCGTTGGCGAAGGCGCCGATCCCGCCGTGGTTGCCGTAGCGGTCGAAGTACGGTGAATCGCTGCCGACGTGGTTGAAGCTGGTGTCGGGCAGGACGCGCATGCCGCGCCGCGCGGCCTCGCGCGTCAGGCGCACGAAGTCCTCCTCGCGGCCGAAGGCCGGGTCGATGCGCCGGTAATCGGCCGTGTCGTACTTGTGATTGCTCGGCGCCTGGAACACCGGGGTCAGGTACAGCACGTCGACGCCGAGCTCGCGCAGATCGTCCAGCTTGTCGACGATGCCGGCGAGGTCGCCGCCGAAGAAGTCGTTGTTGTGCAGCGCGTCGGAGCCGTCGCCGCTGCCCGGGCGGAACGGCGTCCCGAGCCAGCTCGCGTGCCGTTCGATGCTGCCGTGGCGGTAACGCTCCCGCCCCGGGACCGGGTCGTTGGACGGGTCGCCGTTGCGGAAGCGCTCGGGGAAGATCTGGTAGTAGATCGCGTCGCGCGCCCACGCCGGGACCACGTAGGCCGGGTCGTACACGGTCTGGCGATAGCGACGGATCGAGCGCCCTTCCTCGGGCGCGAACGCGACCGTCGCACGGCCGCCCGAGCCGCGCTCGCGAGTCCAGTGCACCGTGTCGCCATTGTTCTGCAGGACATAGCGCTCGCCGCCGATGCGCGCCTCGAACCAGTAGCCGAAGACGCCCGGGCTCGTGAAGCGGTGGCCCGCTCGCCAGGTCTGCGCGCCGCGACGCGGCCGCTCGGCGCGCATCGGCACGCGCGCGACCTCGGCGTACTGCAGGCGGTCCTGGTTGCCCTCGAGCAACCGGCTCTCGACGACCAGCGTCAGCGCGTCGACGCCCGGCGGCGCCTGCACGGCGTAGCGCACCTGCGTGCCCGCTTTCACCGCGCCGAAAGGCGCCTTGTGCGCCTGCGCACGCGAGTCGAAGTGCAATCCGCGAGCGACCACATCGGTCACCTCGCGGGTCTTGCGATCGGGCAGTCGCTTCGGCCCGAGCTCCAGCGTCGCGGCACGTTCGCCCACCACCAGGCGCAGCGTGTGCTCCCCGTCGAAGCTGCGCGCGGCATTGCCGCCGCCCGCGACGAGGCCCGGGCCGACGCCCGCCCCGAAATTCGTCGCCGGCGTCCAGTCGGCGTCGGCGACCTTGAACTCGTGGCGCCCGCGCAGGTCGACGTTGAGGTAGTGGGCATCGCACAGGTAGCGGAAGGCATATTCGTCGAGCGGCGCCCAGCTGTTCATCCCGCCCCGCAGGTACAGCGTGACACCGGGCAGGGGGTTCGGGGCACAGGTCGTTCCCGGCCAGGTCGGCAGGGCGGAGGCACCGGCAGGCGACGAGGCGGCGTCAGGCGGCGACGAGGCGGTTGCGACAGCGGGCCGCGCGCCGCCGGAGTCCGCGGGGCCGGCCTGGGTCTGGGTCTGGGTCTGGGTCTGGGTCTGGGTCTCGGCCTGGGCGGGGCGCGCGGCGCCGAGCGCGAGGGCGACCGCGACGATCGACAAGCCCGCGGCAGCTCCGCGCCGTCGGTGCAGCGTCGGCGCGGGCGCGGCGTGCTCTCGCGGCGCCGGCCACGGGGCCGTCAGCGCCGTCGATCGTGGGCTGCCCGGCACCGGCATCACTGGACTCGCTTGTAGTTGCTGTAGCCGTCGCCCCGCGCCCGCTGCGGCGGCACCGGCTTCAGCACGAGCACCGTGTGCGCCGGGACGGTCAGCGTCAGCATCGCGGCGTTCACGGCCACCGGAGCAACCTGCCCGAGCAGGTCCTCGAACAGCGTCAGGTCCATGATCTTCGAGTCGGTGACCAGCAGCCACTCGTCGACCGCACGGTCCGACGGGTTGGCGACGACGAGGACCGCATCGAGCGCACGGTCGGTGTGGCGCTCGAAGGCGAACAGCTCGCGCGAGACCAGCGTGCGGAAGTCGCCGACACGCAGCGCACGGTGCTCGCGCAGCGCGACCAGGCGGCGCGTCCACTCGAGCTGCGCGTGCCCGCTCTCGACGCGGTCCCAGCGCATCGGCGCGCGCATCCCGGGATCCGCCCCGCCGGTCATGCCGACCTCGCTGCCGTAGTACAGGTTCGGCGAGCCGGGCAGCGTGAACTGCAGCACCTGCGCGACACGCCGCCGGCGCTCGTCGGGCACGGCGGTGGCCAGCCGTTCGGTGTCGTGGTTGTCGAGGTAGATCCAGCTCTTGAGCAGGTGCTCGAAATCGGTGTCCGCGACGATGCGCGCGATCATCCGTGCGGCCGTGGGGCCGTCGAGGTGCCCGCTGGCCATGCCCAGCAGCACGCGGCGCAGCGCGAAGTGCATGACGCCGTCGACCGAGGGGACCCACTGCGCCGGGTAGTTCGGGATCTCGCCGACGACCAGCGAGCCTGGCTTCTGCGCGTGCGCCGCGTCGGTCAGTTCCTGCAGCCGAACGAAGCCGATGTCGAAGGCGACGTCCAGCCGCCAGCCGTCGATGCCGTCGTGCAGCCAGCCCCGGACGACCGAGTCGGGCGCCCCCCACAGGTGGGCTCTGACCGCCGGGTTCTCGAGGTTCAGCTCGGGCAGGTTGGCGGCTCCCCACCAGCTGCGGTGGCCGGCGGGGTACTGCGGTCCGAAGTGGAACCAGTCGGTGGCTTCGTCCGTGCCCGGGCCGGCCGTGTCGTCGGGGGACGCGGCGCGCGACCGCGCGGCCTGCTCGCGCCGGAAGCGGGCCGACTGGCCGCCCATGTGGTTGAACACCCCGTCGAGCACGAGCCGCATGCCGCGGCGGTGCAGCTCGTCGGCCAGCGCGATCACCTCGTCGCGCGTGCCGTACTCCGGCGAGACGGCCGCGTAGTCGAGGGCGTCGTACTTGTGGTTCGTGTAGGCCTCGCAGATCGGGTTCAGGTACAGCACCTCGGCGCCGAGCCGCTGCACGTGGTCCAGCCGAGCCACGAGGCTCGCGAGGTCACCGCCCCAGAAGTCGATCTCGTGACTCCACAGCCGCAGGTCGTCGAGATAGCGCCCGCGGCGGGGCAGTTCGTCCCAGCGGCGCAGGCGCTTCGGCGCCGGATAGAGGTGCCGCTTGGCCGCAAGGCGGTCGCTCGGCGCGAAACGATCGACCAGCACCTGGTAGACGACCGCGCCGTTGCGCCAGTCGCGCTCGCGCGCCTCGTAGCGCCCGGCCAGGCGCCGGTCCTCCCGATTGGCGTGGCTCACCCCTTGACACCCCCGGAGGTCAGCCCGGAGACGATCCAGCGCTGGGCGAGCAGGAAGACCAGCGTGATCGGCAGGCCGGACAGCACGGCGGCGGCGGCGAAGTCACCCCACAGGTAGCGCTGGTCGTAGAGGTAGAACTTCGAGCCGACGGCCAGCGTCAGGTTGTTCTCCTCGCGCAGCAGGATCGAGGCGACCGGGTACTCGATGATGGTGCCGATGAAGGCGAGCACGAAGACCACCATCAGGATCGGCACCGCCATCGGCAGCAGCACGCGGCGGAAGGCCTGCCAGTGCGTCGCGCCGTCGACCTTCGCGCTCTCCTCGATCTCGGCCGGGATGGTGTCGAAGTAGCCCTTGATGGTCCAGATGTGCATCGCGACGCCGCCGAGGTAGGCGACGATCAGCGCGCCGTGGCTCTCGATGCCCAGGAACGGGATGGTCTGGCCCAGGCCCTCGAAGATCGCGTAGATGGCCACGAGCGCCACGGCCACCGGGAACATCTGCAGCAGCAGCATGCTGTTGAGGATGAGCTGCTTGCGCGCGAACTCCATCCGCGCGAAGGCATAGGCCGCCGTCGTCGAGATGGCGACGATGAGCAGCGAGGAGATCGTCGCGACCTTGATGCTGTTCCACAGCCACAGGAGCACCGGGAACGGCGGGTCCACGCGCGTGCCGTCGGGATGCACGACCGGGATGCCCAGCGCGAGCTTCCAGTGCTCCAGGCTGATCTCGCTGGGAATCAGCGATCCGCTGGCGAAGTTGCCCGGGCGCAACGAGATGGAGATCACCGCGAGCAGCGGAAACAGGGTGACGGCGATCAATGCCCACAGCGCGACATGCGCGACGACGACGCGCCAGCGCTGGCTCTTTCCGGTGACGATGGGCATGCTGTGCTCGGCTCTCTAGTGGCTGGCCCGTGCCGTCCAGCCCTCGACCCCCGATGACGCGGGTTCGGGGCCGTGGACGCAGGTTGCGCTCGGCGGTCTCCCGGCACGCGCGCCCGGCTCGCGCGCCGGGAGGGCCGGGGAGGGGGGCGGGGACGCCGACCTCACGCCTTCTGCCCCTGCCGCGTCACCTTCAGCTGCATCCACGACATCACCGCGACCATGAAGAAGATCAGCGTCGAGATCGCCGCCGCGAGCCCGAAGTTCTGGCCGGCATCGGTGAAGGCGATGCGGTAGGTGTAGGAGACGAGGATGTCGGTGGTGCCGGCGGGCAGCTTCGTGTTCAGGAAGTCGGGCCGCCCGTCGGTCAGCAGCGCGATCAGCACGAAGTTGTTGAAGTTGAACGCGAACGCGCTGATCAGCAGCGGCGTCAGCGGGCGGGCGATCAGCGGCGCGGTGATGCGGAAGAAGTTGTTCAGCGGCTTCGCGCCGGCCAGCGCCGAGGCCTCGTAGAGGTCGGCCGGGATCGCCTTGATCAACCCGGTGCACAGCACCATGATGTACGGGTAGCCGAGCCAGGTGTTGACGATCAGCAGCATCACCTTGGCGAGGAACGGGTCCGCGAACCAGGCCGGCCGGATGCCGAAAAGCCCGTGCAGGATCGCGTTGATCTCGCCGAAGTTCTGGTTGAACAGCCCCTTGAAGACCAGGATCGAGATGAAGCCGGGCACCGCATAAGGCAGGAACAGCAGCGTGCGATACAGCGTGCGGTACTTCAGCGCCTCCCAGTTGAGCAGCACCGCCAGGGTCATGCCCAGCGCCGTCGAGAACAGCACGCTCAGCGCGGCGAAGACCACGGTCCACACGAAGATCGCGAGGAAGGGTCCGCGGAACTCGGCGTCGAGCACCATGCGCGCGTAGTTCGCGAGCCCGATCGCCACTCGGAAGCCGGGCTGCATGCGCTCGCCGTCGGCGCTTTCGAAGAAGCCGCTGTCGCGGTTGGGCCGGTAGACGGTGCCGCTGGCGCGGTGCAGGAGCGCCCCGTCGGGCTGCGCCGACCACACCGGTTCGACCACCCCGAACTCGCGCAAGCCGGCATAACGCAGCACGCGCGCGTCGGGCAGGCGCAGCTGCAGCGGCATCAACACGGGCCGCAGCGCGATCACCTCGCGCAAGCCCAGCGCTTCGCCGGGCGGCACGGCGCCGGGCTGCATCGCCAGAGGGGCGGCGGCCGCGCTGCCATCGGTGGCCAGCACGGGCGACAGCAGCACCGCGCCGGCCGTGTCCACTGCCGCGCTGCCCGGCGCCGGCGCCAGCGCGATCACGATGCCGGTGCCGCTGCGGTGCACCGTGAACGGCCTCGCCTGCGACTCCTCGCTCTCGGTCTGCTCGAGCAGGTAGGCGCGCGCGCGCTCCTCGGTCAGCAGGTTGCTCGACGAGTAGTTCGTGAAGCCGATCCACATCGTGTAGAGCAGCGGCAGCGCGATGAAGACCACCATGCCGGCCACGCCCGGGAAGAGGTACTTCCAGGCCAGCGAACGCTGGCCCGCGTAGACCGCGATCGCGAGGCTGCCGAACGCGGCGACACCCACCGCCCACAGCGGCTGGCCCGCGACATGCATGCGCAGGACCGTCCACATCAGGGCGATGGCGGCCAGCATGGCCAGCGCCGCTCGCAGTGCCGGCCGGTTCCGTCCGCTGTCCGGCGGTGTCATCGCCTCACCTCGCCAGCATCCGCGCGGCCGCGCCGTCGAGCGCGGCCTTCGGGGTCTGGCGGCCCTGGGTGATCGCCTCGAGGGCCGCGTCCATGGCCGGGAAGAAGCGCCCGGTCTCGGGAATGTTGGGGATCGGCTCGCCGGCGCGCGCGTTGTCCATCGTCGCACGGATCCTCGGATCGGCCGACAGCTCGCGGTAGTAGGCCTTGTTGGCCGGCGTGCCCAGCGGCACGTCGGCCGAGATCGTCTTCAGGCTCTCGACCGTGAGCAGGTGCTTCTCGATGAACTCGCGCGCGATGTCCTTCTGCCGGCTCGGCGCGGTGATCATGCAGCCGAGCACGCCGACGAAGGGACGGGCCGGCTGGCCGCCGATCGAGGGCACGGGCGCGACGGCGAAGTCGATGCGACGCTTGCGCACGTTGTCCCAGGCCCAGGGGCCGGAGATCATCATCGCGACCTTGCCCGACGCGAACTGCGCCTCCATGTCGGAGTAGCGCGCCCCGCGCGGCATCACGCCCTCGCGGATCAGGCGTTCGAGCATCAGCGCGCCCTGCAGCGCGCCGTCGCTGTTGACGCCGACGCGCGTCGGGTCGTAGTCACCCTGCGCCGTGCGCGCGAAGACGTAGCCGCCCGGGCCGGCGATCAGCGGCCAGGTGAAGAAGACCTTGTTGTAGTCCCACAGGATGGCCTTGCGTCCCTGCGCGGCGAGCGCCTTGTCGAGTTCGAAGATCTCCTCGAAGCTGCGCGGCGGGCGCGGCACCAGCGCCGTGTTGACGATCAGGCCGATGGCCTCGATCGCGATCGGGTAGCCCCAGGTCCTGCCACGGTAGGAGAAGGCCTGCCAGGCCGACTCGTCGATCTCCTCGCGCACCCGCCGGCTCGGCTTCACCGGCACGATCAGGCCGGACTTGGCCCATTCGCCGACGCGGTCGTGCGGCCAGCAGAAGATGTCGGGGCCCTTGCCGGCGCCCGCGGCGGCCTGGAACTTGTCCGGTGCGCCTTCCGGGTGCTGCACGACGACCGGCACGCCCGACACCGCGGTGAAGCGGTCGCCGACCTTCTGCAGCCCGTTGTAGCCCTTGTCTCCGTTGATCCAGACGAGCAGCCGGGGAGGGGCCGGGCCGTCGGCCGATGCCGCCAGGCCCGGTCCCGCAGCAGCCAGCCCGGCAGCCAGGAGCAGCGTCGCGACGCCGCGCATCGTCGTCACGCGGCTTGCCGCCGCAACGGCGCGCCGGCCCGCGCGAAGGCGCGGCCCTGCGCGTCGAACAGGTACGTGTCCGCGGCGCCGGCGCCGAGCGTGACGGACTCGCCGGCGTGCAGCGCCGGGTTGCCGCGCAGTTCGGCCGTCAACGACGACTCGGCCCCGGGGAAGTCGAAGTAGACATGGCAGTTGCCGCCGAGGCGGTCGACGAAGCCGACGCGGGCCTGCAGCGAGTTCTCCCCGCCTCCCGGCGCGAGGTGCTCGGGCCGCACGCCGAGCACGACCGGGTCGCCGGCACGGGCGCCGCGCGCATCGACGAGACAACGCCAGCGGCAGCCTCCGTGCAGCTCGACGACGGCCTCGTCCGCCGCCGCGGTCACCAGGGTCGCGTCGACGAAGTTCATCCGCGGCGAGCCGATGAAGCCGGCCACGAAACGGTTGCACGGATGCTCGTAGAGCTCCATCGGCGCGCCGACCTGCTCGATCTGCCCGGCTCGCAGCACGACGATGCGGTCGGCGAGGGTCATCGCCTCGACCTGGTCGTGGGTGACGTAGACCATCGTGGTCTTCAGTTCCTCGTGCAGCCGGGCGAACTCGACGCGCATCGACATGCGCAGCGCGGCGTCCAGGTTGGACAAGGGCTCGTCGAACAGGAAGACCTGCGGCTTGCGCACGATCGCGCGGCCGATCGCGACCCGCTGGCGCTGCCCGCCCGACAGGTCCTTCGGCTTGCGCTGCAGCAGATGGTCGATGTGCAGGATCCTCGCGGCCTGCTGCACGGCGGCGTCGATCTGCGCCCGGGGCACTTTCGCCAGCTCCAGCGCGAACGCCATGTTCTCGTGCAGGTTCATGTGCGGGTAGAGCGCGTAGCTCTGGAAGACCATCGCGACGCCGCGTTCGGCCGGCGGCACGTCGTTGACCACGCGTCCGCCGATCGACAGTTCACCGCCCGTGATGTTCTCCAGGCCCGCTATCGTGCGCAGCAAGGTACTCTTGCCACAGCCGGAGGGCCCGACGAAGACCATGAACTCGCCGTCGCGCACCTCGAGGTCGATGTCCCGCAGCACCTGGACATCGCCGAAGGCCTTCTGCACGTTCCTCAGGAGAACACCCGCCACGTCTGACCTCATCTCGATCGCGGCCCGTGCTCGACGCGGCACCGGCCGGGCGCCTGAACCGACAAGGCGCGGAGTTGTAGACAATATACAAGCCGGATCGGGCTGCAACAATGGCGTTTGACCTGACAGCACAGAAGACAAATGCTGAAGAATCAAACACTTAGCCGCTGTCCGGTGCGGCGTCGATGTAGCAGAACTACATAGCTCGACTCTTTCCGACATGCCGATGCTCAGCGAAACGGACCTGCAAGCCCTCGCCCAGGCGCGCCACGCCGACCCGTTTGCCGTGCTCGGCATGCACGGCGACGCCGATGGCGACCTCTGGGTGCGCGCGCTGCTGCCCGGCGCGCGCCGGGTCGCGCTGCTCGACACGCTCAGCGGCCGGCGGGTGGCCGAGCTGCTCGAGCGGCCATCACCGGCGCTCGAGCACGGCTTCTTCGAAGCCGTGCTGCCCCGCCGGCGGCAGCCCTTCGACTACCGGCTGCAAGTTCTGTGGTCGGATGGCCACGAGACGGTGATGGGCGACCCGTACCGCTACGGGCCGCTGATCGCCGACGCGGACCTGCACTTCCTCTCCGAGGGCAGCCACCTGCGTCCGTTCGAGGTGCTGGGCGCGCACCCGACGACGCTCGGCGGCGGCGTCTACGCGATCGCCGGCGTGCGTTTCGCGGTCTGGGCGCCGAACGCCTCGCGGGTCAGTGTCGTCGGCAACTTCAACGGCTGGGACGGACGCCGCCACCCGATGCGTTCGCGCGGCGCCTCGGGGATCTGGGAGCTGTTCGTCCCGGGCGCGGCCTGTGGCGATGCCTACAAGTTCGAGATCCGCACGCGCGACGGCCACGTGCTGCCCCTGCGCTGCGACCCTTATGCCCGCGCGGCGCAGCTGCGGCCCGACACCGCCAGCCTCGTCGCCGCGCCGCTGCCGCCGGCCCGCCCACTGCCGGCTGCGCGCCGCGAAGCGAACGCGCGCACCGCGCCGATCTCGATCTACGAAGTCCACCTGGGATCATGGCGGCGCCATCCCGACGGCCGCTTCCACGACTGGGACGAGCTCGCGGCGGCGCTGCCCCCCTACGCCGCCGACCTCGGCTTCACGCACCTGGAGCTGCTGCCGATCACCGAACACCCGTTCGACGGCTCCTGGGGTTACCAGACGCTCGGGCTGTACGCGCCGACCTCGCGATTCGGCCCGGCCGAGGGCTTCGCCCGTTTCGTGCAGGCCTGCCGCGAGCACGGCATCGGGGTCATCGTCGACTGGGTACCCGCGCACTTCCCGAGCGACGCCCACGGGCTCGCGCAGTTCGACGGGACCGCGCTGTTCGAGTATGCCGATCCGCGCGAGGGGCTGCACCGCGACTGGAACACGCTGATCTACAACTTCGCCCGCTACGAGGTGCGCAACTTCCTGACCGGCTCGGCGCTGTACTGGATCGAACGCGCCGGCGTCGACGGGTTGCGCGTCGACGCGGTCGCCTCGATGCTCTACCGCGACTACTCGCGGCGCGACGGCGAGTGGACGCCGAACGTGCACGGCGGGCGCGAGAACCTGGAGGCGATCTCGCTGCTGAGGCGCACGAACGAGGTCATCGGCACGCAGTGCGCGGGCGCGGTCACGATGGCCGAGGAATCGACCGCGTTCCCCGGCGTCAGCGCGCCGACCTATGCAGGCGGCCTGGGCTTCCACTACAAGTGGAACATGGGCTGGATGAACGACACGCTGCGCTACATGAAGGAGGATCCGGTTCACCGGCGCTGGCACCACGACAAGATGACCTTCGGCCTGATGTACGCGTTCAGCGAGAACTTCGTGCTGCCGCTGAGCCACGACGAGGTCGTCCACGGCAAGGGCTCGCTGCTCGGGCGCATGCCGGGCGACGAGTGGCAGCGCTTCGCGAACCTGCGCGCCTACTACGGCTTCATGTGGGGCCACCCGGGCAAGAAGCTGCTGTTCATGGGGCAGGAGTGGGGGCAGCCCGGCGAGTGGAACCACGACGTCGAGCTGCCCTGGGGGCTGCTGCAGCACGAGCGCCATGCCGGCATGCAGCGCTGGGTGCGGGACCTGAACCGCCTGTACCGCAGCGAGTCCGCGCTGCACCGGCTCGACTGCGAGGGCGCGGGATTCGAGTGGATCGACGCGAACGACCGCGACCACTCCGTGTTCTCCTGGGTGCGGCGCGACGGCGAAGGGCGCAGCGCGATCGTCGTCGCGAACATGACGCCCGTGCCCCGGATGGGCTTCCGGCTCGGCCTGCCGCCGGCCGAGGCCGCTCGGGGCTCGTGGCGCGAGGTGCTCAATTCGGACTCCGCGTACTACGGCGGCGGCAACCTGGGCAACGGCGGGGCGCCGCTGCCGGTCGAAGCCATCGGCGCGCAAGGCCGCGGCCACAGCCTCGGCCTCGTGCTGCCCCCGCTGGCCACCGTGTTCCTGCTGCCCTGCTGAACGCGGGCCCGCCGCCGAAGCGAACGTCGCCGACATGCTCACTGCCCGGCCCCCGACCCTCGACGAAGGCCGCGACGCCCCGATGGGAGCGCTGGCCCGCGACGGCGGGGTCAACTTCGCCGTCTTCTCCGACCACGCGACGCGGGTCGAGGTCTGCGTCTTCGACAGCGAAGGTGCGCGCGAACTTCACCGCTACCCGCTGCACGGTCCGCGCGACGGCGTCTGGCACGGCTTCCTGCCCGGAGCCGGCCCCGGCCTGGTGTACGGGCTGCGCGCGCACGGCCCCTGGGCGCCCACGGCCGGCCACCGCTTCAACCCGCACAAGCTTCTGCTCGACCCCTGCGCGCGGGAGATCGTCGGGCACCACGCGTGGCGACCCGAACACCTGGCCACGCACCCCGACGGCGGCCCGGATGACCGCGACAACGCGGCGTGGGCCCTGAAGGCGCGCGTCGCGCCACCACCACAGACCGCCGCCGGCTGGCTCAACGCTCCGCGTCACGCCGAGCGCGACCTGGTGATCTACGAGGTCCACGTCAAGGGCTTCTCGATGCAGCACCCGGAGATCCCCGCGGGGCTGCGCGGCTCCTATTCGGCGCTCGCCCATCCGGCGGCGATCGCGCACTTCAAGCGGCTGGGCGTCAACGCGCTCGAGCTGCTGCCGGTCCAGTACCACCTCGACGAGCCCTTCCTCGGGCCGAAGGGCCTGCGCAACCACTGGGGCTACAACACGATCGGCTTCTTCTGCCCCGACCCGCGTTTCGCGCTGCACCCGCACGACCCCTCGTCGGTCAACGAGGAGTTCCGCCGCATGGTGGCCACGCTGCACCATCACGGCATCGAGGTGTTGCTGGACGTCGTCTACAACCACACGGCCGAGGGCGGCGACGACGGCGCGTCGCTGAGCTTCCGCGGGCTGGACCAGGCTTCGTGGTACCGCATCGAGCCGGGCAGCGGGCGCCACGTCAACTTCACGGGCTGCGGCAACACGCTGAACGTCGCGCACCCGCGCGTGGCGCAGTTCGTGCTGGACTCGCTGCGCTGGTGGGCGCGCACGATGGGTGTCGACGGCTTCCGCTTCGATCTCGCGCCGGTGCTCGCCCGCCAGGATCCGCACTTCGACATGCGCGCGCCGTTCCTGGCCGCGGCCGCACAGGATCCCGTGCTCGCGCGCACGCGGCTCATCGCCGAAGCCTGGGATGCCGGCCCCGACGGCTACCAGGTCGGCCGCTTCCCGGGACGCTGGCTCGAGTGGAACGACCGCTTCCGCGACACCGTTCGCCACTACTGGCTGGGCTTGCCGGCCAGCCGGGGCGAATTCGCGCGGCGATTCGCCGCGTCGGACGACCTGTTCCACCACGGCCACCGCCGGCCGTCGGCGAGCATCAACTTCATCACCGCGCACGACGGCTTCACCCTGGCCGACCTGAGCAGCTATGCGCGCAAGCGCAACCACGCCAACGGCGAGGGCAATGCCGACGGCCGCGACGGCGAGGCCTGCGCGAACTTCGGCGCCGAGGGGCCGACCGAGGACCCCGCCGTCGAGGAGCGCCGCGCCGCCGTGCGCCGCGCCCTGATCGCCACGCTGCTGCTGGCGCAAGGCACGCCGATGCTCAACGCCGGCGACGAGATCCTCAACACCCAGCACGGCAACAACAACGCCTGGAACCAGGACAACCCGACCGGCTGGCTGGACTGGACACACGCCGACCACGGCTTCGCGGCCTTCGTCGCCGACCTCGTCGCGCTGCGCCGCGCCGAGCCGCTGCTGCGCCACCCGCGCTGGTACAGCGCCAGCGCCGAGCAGGCGGCGGCCCAGGGCGAGCCGGCCATGAGCTGGTCGGCCCTCGACGGCAGGCCGCTGTCGGCGACCGAATGGCACGATCCGCTGCCCCGGGCGCTGGTCTGCCGGATCGACGCGCCGCCGGCGGACCGTGACGACGCTGCGTCGGCACCGACGCGCTCGCTGCTCATCGCGTTCAACCCCCAGGCCGAGGCCGCTGCGCTCGTGCTGCCGGGCCGCGAGGGCGAGCGGTGGAGCGTCGCGCTGGACACCGGCGACCCCCGCCGGCAGGGTGCCCCCGTGGCCTGCGGGCTTCAGGTCGCGCCGCGCAGCCTGGTCGTGCTGCGCTCGCAACCGGCGCCTTCGCCCGCCGCGGCCGGTGACCTCGCGGCGCCCGATGACCCGCCGCGGCGCGCCCTGCCCTGAGCGCCGCTACCCGCCCCCCGTCGCGACCCAGCGCCATGAACCTGCACCAACGCGCCAGCGGCATCCTGCTGCACGTCACCTCGCTTCCCGGGCCGCACGGCATCGGTGACTTCGGCCCCGCGGCCTACCACTTCGCCGACTGGCTGCAGTCCTGCGGCCAGCGTGTCTGGCAGTGGCTGCCGACGACACCGATCGGGCCGGGGAACTCGCCGTACCAGAGCGTCAGCGCCTTCGCCGGCAGCCCGCTGATGGTGGCGCTCGAGCCGCTGGTCGAGCGCGGCTGGCTCGGCCCGCCACGGCTGCCCGATGGCGGCTTCGACGCCCGGCAGGTCGACTTCGGCGCGGTGGTGCCCTGGCGTCTGCGGCAATTGCGCGCCGCCGCCGCCGGCTTCGAGCTGCGAGCCAACGAGGTGCAGCGCGCCGCGTTCGAGCGCTGGTGCGAACGCGAGGCAGCGTGGCTCGATGATTACGCCCTGTTCATGGCACTGGAGACCGCGCACGCCGGGCGCGCCTGGTGGGACTGGGACGCGGCGCTCGCGCGCCGCGAACCGGTCGCGCTGCTCGCCGCGCGACGCGCCCACGCCGCCGAGATGCGCTTCTGGTGCTTCGTCCAGTGGTGCTTCGACGAGCAGTGCGTGGCGCTGAAGCGCTACTGCAACGAGCGGGGCCTCTCGATCATGGGCGACCTGCCGATCTTCATCGCCCACCACAGCGCCGACTGCTGGGCGCGCCCGGACCTGTACCAGCTCGACGAACACTTCCAGCCGACCGTCGTCGCCGGCGCGCCGCCCGACGAGCTCGGACCGCTGGGCCAGCGCTGGGGCAACCCGCTGTACCGCTGGGACCGCATGGCAGCCGAGGGCTACCGCTGGTGGGCGGCACGCGTGCAGCGCATGCTCCACCAGGCCGACGCCTTTCGCATCGACCACTTCCGCGGCTTCGCCGGCTATTGGGAGATACCGGCCAGCAGCCCCACTGCGCAGCAGGGCCGCTGGCTGCGCGGGCCCGGCAAGCCGTTGTTCGACGCGATCGCGAACGCGCTCGGCGAGCTGCCGATCGTCGCCGAGGACCTCGGCTTCATCACCGAGGACGTGCACGAGCTGCGCCGCGCGCTCGACTACCCGGGGATGCGCATCCTGCAGTTCGCCTTCGGCGGCGACGGCGAGCACGAGTTCCTGCCCCACATGTACGAGCGTCACGTCGTCGTCTACACCGGTACCCACGACAACGACACCGCGCGCGGCTGGTGGGACCACGCGAAGGACCACGAGCGCCGCTTCTGCGGCACCTACCTCGCCTGCGGGGCGCACGACGTGCACTGGGCGATGATCCGCGCGGCGCTGAACTCGGTCGCCAACATCGCCATCGTGCCGATGCAGGACGTGCTGGGCCTGGGCAGCGAGCACCGGATGAACACGCCGGGCACGCTGGGCAACGGCAACTGGACCTGGCGCTTCGACTGGCCGATGGTCGGCGGCGAGCCGGGCCGCGTGCTCGGTCTGCTGACCGCCGCGAGCGGGCGCGGCGACTTCCGGCTGCTGGGCGTGCCGGTCCCGAAGAAGGCGCCGCCGGCGCACTACTGATGTCGCGGCGGCCGGCGCCCGGGGCACCTGTCCCCGCGGTGCGCGGCACTGCGGCGCGCCAGCCGTGACCCCAGCCGACGCGGCCGATCGCGCCCGCTGGGCCACCGTTGCCGCTCGCGAGGACGACGCGATGCGTCGCGTCACGCGCGCGCTGTGGGTGCTGACCGTGCTGAGCGTCACCTACGGCTCGTGGTACCCGCTGCAGTTCGCCCGGCCGGCGTCGCTGCACGCCGCGTGGTCCCACATGCTCTTCGACGCGGGCTGGTGGGAGGGCACCGGCGACGTCCTCGCCAACGTCATGCTGTTCGTGCCGCTCGGTGCCCTCTCGTGGCGACTGCTCGGGCACACGGGCATGCGGCGGTGGCGCCGGCTGGCGTTGGTGCTCGCTGGCGGCTTCGCGTTCGGCTTCGCGCTGCAGGTGGGCCAGCTGTGGCTGCCGCGACGCTGGCCGCAGCTGTCCGACGCCGTGTGGAACACGCTCGGCCTGCTGCTCGGCATCGGGGCGGCCCCAGCCCTGCGCGGGCCGCTGCGCCGCGTGGCGGGAATCGGGCGCTCGCCCCACCGGGCCGGCCTGCTGGCCACCGCGCTGTGGCTGGCATTGGCCTGGTGGCCGCTGGTGCCGGTGCTCAACCGCGGCCAGTTGCGCTGGGCCTGGCACGAGCTGCAGCGCGGCGTCGAACTGTCCGCAGGCTCCATCGTCGTGCCGGCCCTGAGCGTCGCCGCCGTGTTGCACCTGCTGCGGGACGTCCCCTGGCGCGGCGCCGCCGCGGTCGCGTTGCCGGTGCTCGGGATGCTGGGGCCGTTCGTCTTCTCGAAACACCCCTCCCCGGCCGCCCCGCTGGCGGGCTGGCTGCTCGGCACGCTGCTCGGTGCGCTGAGCTGGCAGCTGGCGCCGCGTCGCGGTGACCAGCTGCTGGCGGCCGCCGCGTCGGCTGCGCTGCTGGCCGCAGGCCTGCTGCCCTGGGCCTGGTCCGCGACGGCCGCGGGCTGGTCGTGGATCCCGCTGCACGACGCCCTGGCCGAGCAGCGGGTGGCGCGGACGCTTGCCCTGGGCTGGCAGCTCTTCGGGTGCGCCCTGGTGATGATCGCCACCCGGCGACTGGGCCTGCGTCCTGCCGTCAGCGCATCGGCGCTCGTGCTGGCGCTCCTCGCGCTGGAGCTCGCGCAGCGCTGGATGCCGGCGCAGCGTGCCGAGGTCACGCCGCTGCTGCTGCCGCTGCTGTGCCTGCTCGTCCTGCGCGTCGTCGCCCCCGGCGCCGGCGCGCGCTGACGCGCGGGGCGGCGCGGCGGACGTCCGCACCGGCAGGCCGGCCGCGGCCGGACCGAGAATGACCCGATGGGCCCGCAACGCATCGTCTGCCTGACCGAGGAGACCACCGAGTGGCTGTACCTGCTCGGCGAGGAGGCGCGCATCGTCGGCATCAGCGGCTACACGGTGCGCCCGCGCCGTGCACGGCTCGAGAAGCCGCGGGTCTCGGCCTTCCTCGACGGCCGGGTCGACCGCATCGTCGGGCTCGAGCCCGACCTGGTGATCGGCTTCTCCGACCTGCAGGCAGCGCTGGCCGACAAGCTGATCCGCGCCGGCCTGAACGTGCTGGTCACCAACCAGCGCAGCCTCGCCGAAATCGTCGCCACGCTGCGGCTGGTCGCCGGGCTGGTCGGCGCGCAGGCGCGTGCCGAGGCCTGGATCGCGTCGTGCGAGCGGCGGCACGCGGCGCTGCGTCAGGCGGCGGCCACCTGGCCGCGGCGGCCGCGGGTCTACTTCGAGGAGTGGGACGAGCCGATGATCAGCGCGATCGAGTGGGTCTCGCAGCTGATCGGCGTTGCCGGCGGCGACGACGTCTTTCCCGAGCTCGCCGTCCGGCGCATGGGCCGCGAGCGCGTGATCGCCGACCCGCTGGAGCCCGCGCGCCGCCAGCCGGACCTCGTCGTCGGCTCCTGGTGCGGCAAGAAGTTCCGGCCCGAGAAGGTGGCCGCTCGGCCCGGCTGGTCGGCCGTGCCGGCGGTGCGCGACGGCCGGCTGCACGAGATCAAGAGCTGCGACATCCTGCAGCCCGGCCCGGCGGCGCTGACCGACGGCGTCGAGCGGCTGCATGCGCTGTTCGCGGACTGGGCCGCACGGCAGCCCCCGCGCTGAGTCTCCTTCGGCCCGCCTGGGCGGGCAGCGACGCCTCCCTGGGGTCACGAGAGCGGTCGGCCCGACACCATTGCTCGCGTGGCCTGCCGATCGCGCCGCCGCCTGCCCAGCCGCCGTCGGGCAGAAGCCGGCGAGGAGCTAGCGCACGCCCGGGGCAGCCGCCACCTGGGCGGCTGGCGGGACGGCAGCCGCGCGTCCCGCTGCACCTCCCGCCGCACCCTCCGGCGCCACCTGCGGCCGCCAGCGCCGCAGCGTCAGCGCGTTGCTCACGACACTGACGCTGCTGAAGGCCATCGCCGCGCCGGCCAGCATCGGGTTCAGCAGGCCGAAAGCGGCCAGCGGGATGCCGATCACGTTGTACGCGAAGGCCCAGAACAGGTTCTGGCGGATCTTGCGGTAGGTGCGCCGCGAGATGTCCAGCGCCGCCGGCACGCCCATCGGGTCGCCGCGCATCAGCGTGATGCCGGCGGCATGCATCGCGACGTCCGTGCCGGTGGACATCGCCAGACCGACGTCGGCGGCGGCCAGGGCCGGCGAGTCGTTGAGGCCGTCGCCGACCATCGCGACGACACGTCCCTGTGCCTTCAGCCGCTGGACGATCGCCGCCTTGTGCTCCGGCAACACCTCCGCCTCGACCGCGTCGATGCCGAGCTGGCGGGCCACCGCCGCGGCGCTGCCGCGGTTGTCGCCGGTGACGAGCACGCTGCGCACGCCGGCCGCATGCAGGGCCGCCACCGCGGCGGCCGCCGCCGGCTTGACCGCGTCGCCAAAGGCGAGCAGGCCCAGCAGCCGCGGCCGGTCCCGAGTCTCGGCCAGCCACGAGACGGTCCGGCCCTCGGCCTGCAGCGCATCCGCCGTGGCCGCCAGCGGCCCGAGCTCGACACCGAGCTCGGCCATCCACACGGCGCTGCCCAGCTGCAGCAGCCGCCCGTCGAGCTGACCGCTGACGCCGCGCCCGGGCACGGCCCGCAGCTCGGACGCGGTGCCGGGGGACAGGCCGGCCTCGGCCGCCGCGCGGCTCACCGCGTGCGCGAGCGGGTGCTCGCTGCCGGCCTGCAGCGTGGCCGCGTCGCGCAGCAGCGCGTCGGCCGCGTCGCGACCGTCGGCGAGCGCGCGGCAGGCGACGAGCGAGGGCCGTCCTTCGGTCAGCGTGCCAGTCTTGTCGAAGGCGACCACGGCCACGCGGTGCGCGGTCTCCAGCGCCTGGGCGTCCTTGATCAGGATGCCGTGGCGCGCGGCCGCGCCGGTGCCGACCATGATCGCCGTCGGCGTGGCCAGTCCCAGCGCGCAGGGGCAGGCGATCACCAGCACCGACACCGCGTTGACGATGGCCTGCTCGGCGCCGGCGCCGACCAGCAGCCAGGCCACCAGCGTCAGCAGCGCGATGCCCAGCACAGCCGGCACGAAGACGGCCGCGACACGGTCGACGAGGCGCTGGATCGGTGCCTTGCCGGCCTGCGCCGACTCGACCAGGCGGACGATGCGCGCGAGCACCGACTCCGCGCCGACGGCCGTCGTGCGCACGAGCAGCAGGCCGGTGCCGTTGATCGCGCCGCCGGTCACGCGGTCGCCCGCAGCCTTGGGCACCGGCAGGCTCTCGCCGGTGATCAGCGACTCGTCGGCCTCGCTGGATCCGTCCTCGACGAGGCCGTCGACCGGCATCCGCTCGCCGGGGCGCACGACCACCCGCTGGCCGAGCCGGACCTCGTCGACCGCCAGCTCGAGCTCGCGCCCGTCGTCGAGGCGCACGCGCGCACGCTCGGGCCGCAGGGCCTGCAGGGCGCGGATCGCGTCACTGGTCTGGCGCTTCGCGCGCGCCTCGAGCCACTTGCCGAGCATGACCAGCGTGATCACGACGGACGAAGCCTCGAAGTACAGGTGCGGCGTGCCGTGCCCGGCATGCCGGGCCATCAGGTACAGGCTCAGGCCGTAGGCGGCGCTGGTGCCCAGCGCGACGAGCAGGTCCATGTTGCCGGTGCGAGCCCGGGCCGCCTTCCAGCCCGAGACGTAGAAGCGCGCACCGAGGCCGAACTGCACCGGCGTGGCCAGCAGCCACTGCACGAGCGCCGGCAGCGACAGGTCGGCGCCGAAGGGCATCGCGAGCATCGGCAGCACGAGCGGCAGCGTCAGCACCGCGGCAGCGGCAAGCTGCCAGGGGCGCGGCCAGGACACGCGAGCCGGCACGCCGACGCGGGTGGCACCACCAGCGGCCGCACGCTCCGCAGCCGGGTAGCCGATGCGGTCCAGCGCCTCGATCGCCGCCGAGGCCGGCACGCCGGCGGCCAGCCACACCGTGGCCGACTCGGTGGCCAGGTTGACCGTCGCGGCCAGGACGCCAGGCACCGCGGCCAGCGCCTTCTCGACCCGCGTGACGCACGACGCGCAGCTCATCTCCTGCACCTGCAGCTGCAGCTCGCGGCGGGGCACGCTGTAGCCGGCACGGTCGATCGCGGCGAGCACCGCCGGCGTCGCCACGGCCGTGCCCGTGCCCGGCTGCAGCTCGATGCGCGCCGACTCGGCCGCGAGGTTGACCTCGGCCCGGCGCACGCCGGGCACCGCGCCGAGCACGCGCTCGACACGCGCGACACACGAGGCGCAGCTCATGCCGTCGACGGGAAGGATCAGGGTGTCGGATGCCGCCATGGGAAGCCCGGTCCCGGGGGGATCGGTGAAGCAGCCTGCACGGTAAACCCTGACCCCATGGCAAAGTCAAGCGCCCCGGGCAGGCGCAGGGCCACCGGCTGGCCCTTGACCTTGCCCCGATGGGAAGCTTTATCGTCCGCTCCGAGCCCCGTCACCACCCAGGAGTCGCCATGGAAGAGTTCAAGCTGCCCGACATGACCTGCGGCGGCTGCGCGCGGAAAGTCACGCAGGCCCTGCAGAAGTCCGATCCCCAGTGCGAGGTGCAGATCGACCTGCCGACACAGCAGGTCCAGGTGCGCAGCGCGCAGCCGCGCGAGGCGCTGGCGCAGGCCCTGCGCAGCGCGGGCTTCGCCCCCGCATGAACATCGGCGAGGCCGCCGCCGCGGCCGGCGTGTCGGCCAAGATGGTGCGCCACTACGAGCGCATCGGGCTGCTGCCGCCGGCTTCGCGCAGCGACGCCGGCTACCGCCAGTACCACGAACACGAGGTCGAGATCCTGCGGTTCGTGCGCCGCTCGCGCTCGCTCGGGTTCTCGATCGCGCAGATCGGCGAGCTGCTCGCGCTGCGCGACGACCAGGGCCGCTCGAGCCGGCGCGTCAAGGCGCTCGCGCAGGCCCATCTCGCCGAGCTCGAGGACAAGCTGCGCGAGCTCGAGGCGATGCGGCGCACGCTGACCGCGCTGATCGCCGCGTGCGCCGGCGACGACCGGCCGCACTGCGGCATCCTCGAGGGACTCGCGCAGGCCGCCGGCGAGGCGCAGGCGCCGCCGGTCAGCCGCTGCTGCCCAACGGCTGCGGCAGCAGCCACGAGCGGACGCGCCGCACGAGGCCGCGCAGGAAGCGGAACAGCACGACCGTCAGCGCCAGCGCCACCACCACGCTGACGGCGAGCACGGCGAAGAACCAGGCCGGCTCGCTCCACGCGAGCCACAGCAGACCCGGCACCGCGGCGTCACCGAGCAGCGACAGGCCGAGGTTCGAGAACGGTTCCGGCGAGGTGTTGACGGCCGCGCGGGTCGTCGCCTTCGCGACGTGGCTGGTCGCGGCCAGCGTGCCCCCCGCCAGCGCGGCGGCCATCGCCCAGGTCTGGTGGTCGCCGCCGAAGACACCGGCGGCCAGGGCGGCGCCGGCCGGGATGCGCAGGACGGTGTGCACCGTGTCCCAGACCGAGTCGAGGCCGGGAACCTTGTCGGCGAAGAACTCGGCGGCCAGCATCACGCCGGACACGCTCAGCATCACCGGGCTCTGCAGCAACGCAAGCCCTGGGGGCAGCGTCACCCAGCCCAGGCTTCCCGCCAGCCCGGTCAGGAAGACGACGGCATACAAGCGGATGCCGCTCGCCCAGCCCATCGCCGCCGCGATCGCCATCAGCTGTGTGGTGTCCAGTGCGTCCATCGTCCGGCCTCCTCGCCCTGCTTCAGCGGCAGCGGGCCCGCAGGGCCCGCTGCCGCGACGATAACGCGCGAACAGCCGTCTCAGTTCACCACGAAGACCACCGCGGTGCGCGGCGGCACCTCGACGAGGCCGGTCTCGCGGTCGACGCGCGCCGCCAGCGACGGGCGCGTGTCGGCGGCCGTCGGCGCGCGGTGCACCGGGTGGAGCTCGAACGCCCGCCCCCGGGCCTCGTCCAGCGTCAAGGCTTGCGGCCGGTCCGCGGCGTTGACCAGCACCAGCACTTCGGCGAAGCGCGCGCCGGGATACCCGCGCCCGTCGACGTGGAGCGCCATCACCAGCGGGTTCTGCCGCGGACCGGTGTCGAGCAGGCGCAGCCGCTGGCGGATGTCGTCCGCCGTGCGCAGCCGCAGCAGCGTCGTGCTCGAGCGGATGCGCAGCATGTCGAGGAAGCTATCGCGGGCGAACGCGATGTCCTGCGGGCGCGGCTTGATCTCGGCGGCGCGGGCGAGCAGCGGCTTCATCAGCGGCCAGCTCGCGGCGTTGTCCTCGCGCGGCGGAAGCCCGCTGCCGAAGCCGTTGTCCTGCGCGGTCCAGTCGATGCGGTTGAACCAGTCGCCGCTGTCGTAGCTGTTGCGGTCCATCGACTTGCTGCGCAGCAGTTCCTGGCCGGCGTGCACGTAGGCGATGCCCTGGCTGAGCAGCACGATCGCGCTGGCCAGCGCCTGCACGCGGGCACGCTCGTCACGCGGCGTGTCGGGAGGCAGCTTGAAGACGAGCGTGTCGAACAGCGTCGGGTTGTCGTGGTTCTCGACGTAGTTGACCACCTCGCCGGGCTGCGTCACGTAGCCGGCGGGCTGTGTCCCGCCATAGGGAATGCGCTCGAGCGGCACGCGCTCGCCGCTGGCGCGCTGCAGCACGAGGTCGCGGATCGAGCCGGCCATGCCGGCGCGCACGAGGTCGGCCGCGTGCAGCAGCTCGTCGCGCGTGCCCAGGCCGGCAGCCTGCGCGTGCGCGTTGCGTGCCACGTGCAGGCCGCTGACCCAGCCCTGGCGCGCGATCTGGTCGACACCGCTGTCGCCGGCGCCGCCGCCGCGCACCGCGTCGCGCAGCCGGTCGTTGAAGGTGGCGATGCCGCTGCCGTTCAGCGACAGCTGCGACGCCTGCACGAAACGCGCACCGTCGGCGACCTCGCCGAAGTTCCAGCCTTCGCCGATCAGGTGGACATGGCGCCCCGTGGCGCGGTTCACCGCGCGCTGCAAGGCCTCCATGACCGCACGCGGCTGGTGGCCCATCAGGTCGAAGCGGAACGAGTCGATGCGGTGGTCGCGGGCCCAGACGACGGCCGAGTCGATCATCAGCCGGGCCATCATCCGGTGCTCGGTCGCCGTGTTGTCGCAGCAGGTCGAGCGTTCGACCGCACCGGTCGCGTCCAGGCGGTGGTAGTAGCCCGGCACGATGCGGTCGAGCACCGACTGCGCGTGCTGGCCGGACGCGCTCGTGTGGTTGTAGACGACGTCCATGCCCACGCGAAGACCCATCGCGTGCAGGGCCATGACCATCGTGCGGAACTCGGCGATGCGGCCGATGCCACCCGATCCCGGCGACGCGAAACTGCCCTCGGGAGCCGTGAAGTGCAGCGGGTCGTAGCCCCAGTTGAAGCAGTCGGTCGCGCGCTCGCGTCCGGCCGCGGCCTGCTGCGCGTCGCTGTCCGGCGGCGCGTCCGGGATCACCGGCGTGCGGCAGTCGCGCTCGGGCACCGTCGCGAAGTCGAACGTGGGCAGCAGGTGCACGTCGGTGACCCCCGCCGCGGCGAGGGCCTTCAGGTGCCGGACCCCGTGGCTCGCCGCTTCGGCGAAGGCCTCGTAACGGCCGCGCCGCCGCGCCGGGACGCTCGGGTCGCCGATCGAGAAGTCGCGCACGTGCAGTTCGTAGACGACGAGGTCGGTCGGCGACTCGGGGACCCGGGGCCGGGCGGCGCGATCCCAGCCGGGCGGCTTCGTGTCGGCCGCCTCGAGGTCGACGACGACGGCGCGCCGCGAGTCGGTGGTCAGCGACAGCGCGTATGGGTCGGTCACGCGGTTGCGCACGAGGCCGGCACCGGGCACGACGACATCCACCAGGTACGCGTAGCGTCGTCCGTGCAGGTCGCCGCGCAGGCGCGCGCGCCACGTGCCGCTGCGCGGATCGCGCTGCATCGGCACCAGCGCCTGCACCGGCCCCTCGTCGTGGCGGTAGAGGCACAACGCGACACGCCGGGCGGTCGGCGCCCACAGCGCGAACCGCGTCCGCGCCTCGCGTCCCGCGCCAGCGCGCACGACCGCCGCGCCGAACTCGTCGCGCTCCGCCGCCGAGGCGTAGAGCGCGTCGAGCGCACCCGGGTGCTGCAGCCGGGTGGCGGCCAGCACGCGGCCCTCGTCGTCCTCGCGCACGAGGAGCAGCTGGCCGCGCAACAGGGCCTTCAGCCGAGCCGCCGGCAGTCCGGGCGGCAGCACGAGCGTCGCGCCCGGGCCGACGTGGCGGAAGCGCTGCGCGACCTCCGCGGTGACGGGTCGCTGCGCCGCCGGCAGCCCGAACGCCGCGTCGTGCCCGCGCACCGCTTCGCCGGCGCGGACCTCGAGCGTCGCGCCGGCGGCGTGCACGAGCCGGTAGCGGGCCCCGGCCGGTGCCCCCGGCCAGCGGATGCTCCGATCGTCCAGCCAGATCGCTTCGGCCCGGGCAGGCTCGCTGCCGGCCACCGGCGGCAACAGCGGGCGGGCGTGGGCCGGCATCTCGCAGTCGGCGGCCGCCGGAGCGGGCGCGGGCGTGGGCGCGGGTGCTGCGGCGGCGGCCAGCGCGGACAGCACGCCGCCCAAGGCCATGGCGATCGGTCGTCGAAGTCGGCTCATCGGGTGCTCGAGGTGTCGATGCGCCGCGATCCTATAGAAGGAAAACTACATCGCCAAGGCCGCGGAGCGCAACACGGCCTGTGGTTGAGCGCCGGCGAGGCCGGAGGCGGCTTGCGATGGCATGTGTAGTTCGCCTACATTCAACGCCCTTGAAGTTGCGGATCGGCATCCGATGAACACCCCGTCGCGCTGTCGCATGCGGCTCGTCGCGCTCCTGCTGGCGGCCGTGCTGGGTGCCTGCACGTCGACGCCGGTCGACCTGGCCCCGGTGCCCGAGCGGACCGGCCGGCCCCACCTGCCCGAGCACTGGCATCGCGGCGCCTTCATCGAGATCTTCGTGCGCGCGTACCAGGACAGCGACGGCGACGGCATCGGCGACCTGCGCGGCCTGATCTCGCGGCTGGACTACCTGCAGGAGCTGGGCGTCTCCGGCATCTGGCTGATGCCGGTCACGCGCAGCGCCGACGGCGACCACGGCTACGCGACGACCGACTTTCGCGCCATCGAGCCGGCCTACGGCAGCCTGGCCGACTTCGACGAGCTGCTCGCGCAGGCGCACCGCCGCGGCATCGGCGTGATCGTCGACTACGTCATCAACCACGCGTCGGCGAGCCACCCGATGTTCGTCTCGGCCCGAAGAGGACCCCAGGCGCCGTTTCGCGACTGGTTCATCTGGGCCGACGAGCGGCCGCGGGGCTGGTTCATCTGGGACAAGAACCCCTGGTACCACACGGCCAGCGAGCCCTGGCGCTTCACCGGCCCGGCTCGCGAACTGCCGCCGCCGCCGGCCGGAGCACGTGGCTTCTACTTCGGCACCTTCGGCGCTCACATGCCGGACTTCGACTTCCGCCATCCGGCCGTCAAGTCCTACCACGCCGACTCGCTGCGCTTCTGGCTGAACCGCGGCCTCGACGGCTTCCGCCTCGACGCCGTGCCGCACCTGGTCGAGAACGACGCCGAGCGCTGGAACGACCAGCCCGAGAGCCGGGCACTGACGCGCGAGGTCGTCGAGCTCGTGCACCGCTACCCGAACCGCTACGTCGTCTGCGAGGCGACGGCCCGCCCCGAGGACTGGGGCGATCCGGCCGTCTGCGGCGGCGCCTTCGCCTTCGGCTACGTTCACCACTTCGTCGGGGCGGCACAGGGCAAGGCCGAGTCGGTACGCGCGCTGGCCGAGTACTACCGCAGCCGCCCGGCGACGATGGCCACCTTCGTCTCGAACCACGACATCTTCGCCGGTCGCCGGCTGTGGGACCAGGTCGGCGGGGACGAAGCCGCCTACCGCGTGGCCGCGGCCGGCTACCTGCTGCAGCCGGGGACGCCGTTCATCTACTACGGCGAGGAGATCGGCAAGGCCGGCGTGCACACGCTGAGCGGCGACCTGCCGCTGCGCGCGCCCATGAGCTGGACAGCCGATCCGCACACCGCCGGCTTCACCCGCGGCACGCCGTTCCGCCCGATCGCGCCGAACGCCGCGACCCACAACGTCGCCGCCCAGCAGGCCGACCCGGCGTCGCTGCTGAACTTCTACAAGGCGATGCTGAGGCTGCGCAACACGCGGCCGTCGATCGCCCGCGGCAGCTTCGAGCAGGCGGTGGCCGACGGGCTCGTGCTGAGCTTCGAGCGGCGGCTCGGCAACGAGCGCACGCTGGTGGCGATCAACTACGGCCGCGACGAAGCCGTCCTCGAGGTCGCGCAGGCGAGCGCGGGCGCCGGTCTGGCGGCGTTGTACCCCGCCGATGGCGGGACCTTCCGTCCCGGCGCGGACGGCAGGCTGCGGCTGCGGCTGCCGGCGCAGGCCGTCCGGGTCTTCGACCTCATCCGCTGATCCGGGCGCACGGCGCAGCCTCGTCGGACCCCGGTCGACCCAGGCCCTCGGCTTATACGGCATGGGGTATATTCCGGACTCGCCCCGCGTTGCCGGATCCGCGCCATGACGACACCCCGCCCGAGCACCCCGCTGAAGTACCTCTTTCCCGGCTGGTATGCCGTCGTCATGGGGCTGGGCGGCTTGTCGCTGGCCTTCCACCGCGCCGTCCCGCTGATGGGCGAGGCGGCCGGCGCCACGGCGCTGGTCATCGGCGCGCTGGCCGCGGGGGTCTTCGCGGTGCTGGCGGTTGCGACGCTGTTGCGCGCGCAGCGCCACCCCGAGGCCTGGGCCGAGGATCGCCGCCACCCGGTGCGCCACACTTTCATCGCGACGCTGCCGATCGCGATGATGCTGCTGGGCACGGTCGGCGTGGCCTCGGGGCTGCACGCCGGCGCGGCGCGGCCCGTGGTGGCCGCGCTGTGGTGGCTGGGCTCGCTGTCGCAGCTCGTCGTGACCTGGTGGGTGCTCGTGCGGTGGTGGCGCGGCAACGGCGCCGGCGGGCTGCAGTGGGCCAGCGTGACCCCGGCGCTGTTCATCCCGGTGGTCGGCAACGTGCTCGCGCCGCTGGCCGGGGTTCCGCTCGGCATCGAGGCCTGGGCAACGGCGCAGTTCGGCGTCGGGCTGCTGTTCTGGCCGGTCGTCCAGGTGCTGCTGGCCGTGCGCGTCGCGCTGCAGGGCTCGTGGCCCGAGCGACTGCTGCCGGCCGGGTTCATCTTCATCGCGCCGCCGGCGGTCGTCGGCCTCGCGGCGCTGCAGCTCGGCGCGCCGGCGTCGGTCGGCTGGGCGCTGTGGGGCATGGCGATCTTCACGACGGTCTGGGTCGCCGCACTGGCGCGGCGCATCGCCGCGCTGCCCTTCGGGATGCCGCACTGGGGCATGAGTTTCCCGCTGACGGCGATCGCCGCGTTCACGCTGCGCATGGCGCCGCTCGCCGGTGCCGCCACGCCGGCGGTCACGCTGCTGGGCATCGCGCTGCTCGCGCTGGCCGCGCTGGTCATCGCCGCGCTGTGCCTGGCCACGCTGCGCGGGCTGCGCGACGGCAGCCTGCTGACGCCGGAGCCGGCCCCGCCCGTGGTCGCGGCGCCGGCGTCGGCGAGCTGAGGGCGCGGCTCCGGGGTAGGCCAGGCGGCCGCTGGACGGCAGGGACAGGCGTGGCGAGAGGGGCGACCGGTGGCGCGCTCGCCGCGCACAATCGCCCCGCCGGGTCCGATGTGGCACGGCCCCAGCCGCGAGGCCCCAGATGAGCGAACTCTTCAAGCCCTGGTCCTTCGGTGCACTGGCGATGCACAACCGCGTCGTCATCGCACCGATGTGCCAGTACTCGGCCGAGGACGGCCGCGCCACCGACTGGCACCTGATCCACCTCGGCCAGCTCGCGCTGTCCGGCGCCGGGCTGCTGATCCTGGAGGCCACGGCGGTCGAGGAGGCCGGGCGCATCACGCCGGGCTGCCTGGGCCTGTGGTCCGACACCTGCGAGGCCGCCCTCGCCCGCGTCCTGGCCGGCGTGCGTCGCTACTCGGGCATGCCCCTCGCGATCCAGCTCGGCCACGCCGGGCGCAAGGGGTCGAGCGAGGTGCCGTGGCGCGGCGGGGCCCTGATCCCGCCCCACCGGGGAGGGTGGCTGCCGGTGTCGGCTTCCGCGCTGGGCCACGCGAGCGGCGAGGCGCCGCCCGCTGCACTCGACGACGCCGGGCTGCGCCGCGTGCGCGAGGCCTTCGCCGATGCCGCGCGGCGCGCGCACCGCCTGGGGCTCGACGCGATCGAGGTGCACGCGGCGCACGGCTACCTGTTGCACCAGTTCCTCTCGCCGCTGGCCAACCGGCGCGACGACGCCTACGGCGGCAGTCTCGCTCGGCGCATGCGCTTTCCGCTGGAGGTCTTCGAGGCCGTGCGCGCCGCGGTGCCGGACCGGCTCCCGGTGGGCGTGCGGCTGTCGGCGACCGACTGGGTCGACGGCGGCTGGAGCCTCGACGACAGCATCGCCTTCGGCCACGCGCTGCGAGAGCGCGGCTGCGCGTACCTGCACGTCTCCAGCGGCGGCATCTCGCCGCAGCAGCGCATCCCGGTCGCGCCGGGCTACCAGGTGCCGCTGGCGCAGCGGCTGCGCGCCGAGGTCGGACTGCCGACGATCGGCGTCGGACTGATCACCGAGCCGGCTCAGGCCGAGGCCGTCGTCGCCGCCGGCCACGCCGACGCCGTCGCGCTGGCGCGCGCGATGCTGTTCAACCCGCACTGGCCCTGGCACGCGGCCGCGGCGCTCGGCGCCCAGGTCCAGGCACCGCCGCCCTACTGGCGCTCGGCACCCCGCGACCGCCCGGACCTGTTCGGGCCGCAGGTGCGCATCGGCATGCGCTGAGGCCGCTGCGGCCCGCCGCACACGCGACCGGGCGATCACGACCAGCCGGTCGCGCGAGCTCACGCCCCGCAGGGCAGCCGTCGCGGGCGCGGCGTCCGCTCAGCTCGTCGCCGATGCACGGCGGCGGCGCCTGGCGGCACCCGCCACGACGGCCATCCCGGCCAGCGCCAGCGCATAGGCCTGCGGCTCGGGTATCGCCACCACCGTCTGCGACAGGTCCAGCTGGTTGATCGCGAAGTCCAGGTCCTGGGGTCCGGTGATGCTGAAGCGCACCGACACGATGTCCAGCGACGTCGAGCCCAGCCCGAGGAAGGGCGCCGAGTTGTCCTGTGCGCCAGCGCTGGTGCCCGCCACCGACACACTGCCCAGCGAGACGTTGCCGGCTCCGAAGGCCTCCAGCGTGCCGGTGAAGGCGCCGAAGGTGTTCGACTGGATCTGCGCACCGACGCGCGCCACCGGCGTGGCAAAGCTGACCACCAGCGGGCCCGCGGTCCCGAACGTGCTCAGCAGCGCGTCCCCGGGCTGGAAGTTGCCGCCGTACGCACCGCCCCCTTCGTCGAACCGCCACAGGCTGCCCGACGGGTTGTTCACCGTGGCGTTCGCCGAATTCGACGACGTCACCGCCGCAGGCAGCCCGCTGATCTCGGTGACATCGGCGCCCAACTGCCCCCACGCGATGCTGTCGGTCGCACCCAGCGCCGCGCGCGAGGCGAAGGAGCTGACGGCGGCCGATGCCGGCAGCGCCGCCGCGATCGCGGCGAGCGCCACGGCGGCTCGGCGAGCCCGTCCGGTCGATGGATGCCCACGAAGGCGAGAGGTCATGTGCTGTTTCCCAACGAGGTTGTCCGGAACGCCTCTTCGGCCGGATCCCGACCGCGATGCGACGTGATGCCGCGCACGTGACGCGCGCGGCACGCCATCGGCGCCGTGCGAGCTCCGGCCACCTCCCTGGCCGTCCCGTCGACCTTTGCAGGACGTCCCGGTCGGCGCTCGCGCGACGCACTTGGCGTGTCGTCGATTGGAGCCGCTGAGGCGCGCCGTCAGACACCCGCAGGCACGGGGGTGGGGATGACAGATGTCACGCTCCCGTCACGGGAGCGAGAGCCGCTGCGGTCGAAGATGGTCCGGCCCGCCGCACACGCGACCGGGCGGTCAAGACCAGCCGGTCGCGCGAGCTCACGCCCCGCAGGGCAGCCGTCGCGGGCGCGGCGTCCGCTCAGCTCGTCGCCGATGCACGGCGGCGGCGCCTGGCGGCACCCGCCACGACGGCCATCCCGGCCAGCGCCAGCGCATAGGCCTGCGGCTCGGGTATCGCCACCACCGTCTGCGACAGGTCCAGCTGGTTGATCGCGAAGTCCAGGTCCTGGGGTCCGGTGATGCTGAAGCGCACCGACACGATGTCCAGCGACGTCGAGCCCAGCCCGAGGAAGGGCGCCGAGTTGTCCTGTGCGCCAGCGCTGGTGCCCGCCACCGACACACTGCCCAGCGAGACGTTGCCGGCTCCGAAGGCCTCCAGCGTGCCGGCCTCCGCCCGCGTGGTCCGCGGCGCCTTCAGGGCTGCGCGAGTTGCTGGCGGAAGGCCCGCGGCGACTGCCCGGCGACGCGCGCGAAGACGCGGCTGAAGTGCGCGGGGTCGGCAAACCCGAGCGCGTCGCCGATCGCCGACACGCTGAGGTTCGTGTAGACGAGATGGCGCCGGGCCTCGCGGACCACGCGCGCATCGATCAGCCGCGAGGCCGGTTCGCCCGTGGCCGCGCGCGTCACGCGGCTCAGGTGCGTCGGCGTCACGGCGAGGGCGCGCGCGTAGTCGGCGACCCGCCAGTGCTCGCGGTACCTGGACTCGAGCAGCGACTCGAAACGCTTCAGCAGGTGCGATTCGGCCATGTCGGCTGCCGGTGTCGCGCCACGCCCGCCCAGCCGGGCGGCCGCCCCGAGCAGCGCCGCACCGAGGCCGCGGAGCACCAGGGCACGCGCGCCGCCGTGCCCTGCGTACTCGCGCGCGAGCAGTGCCGCGAGCGGGTCGACGGCGGCGTCGGCGTCGGCGGCCCACGGTCGCCCGAGCGAGCGCCGGACCTCGGCGTCGCGCGCGAGGATCTCGTCGAGCATCACGTCGGCCAGCGTGACGACCAGCCCCTGCGTGCCGGGCTCGAAGCGGAAGGCATGCACGCTGCCCGGCGGCACGTTGACGAGCGACGGCAGCGCGAGCACGTGCTCGTGCCCATCGAGCTGCGCCACGCCGCCGCCCTTGCGCAGCAGCAGCAGCTGGTGCAGCCGCTCGTGGCGGTGCGGGGCCAGCTCCCAGTCGTGCAGCACCGAGCGTTCGGCGATGCCCTCGCAGTGCATCACGTCGGGCAGCTCGGCCGATTCACCGTACAGGCTGTAGGTGCGGATCGCGGGATCGACGCGGTGCATGTTCGAATCGTACAAGTTGCAGCCGGATCCAGCCCTTCCATCGCGTGCGGCGCGCCGCTAGCGTTGCGCCCGACCACCCCGCCGGTGCGACGACGGCCCGGCACACTCCCCAGGAGACGACGATGAAGACCAGCGTTTGCATCATCGGCGGCGGCCCGTCGGGCCTGATGCTGTCCCAGCTGCTGCACCTGAAAGGCATCGACACGGTCGTGCTCGAGAAGCACAGCCGCGAGTACGTGCTCGCCCGCATTCGCGCCGGCGTCCTCGAGCACGGTTTCGCGGCTCTGATGCGCGAGGCCCAGTGCGGCGAGCGCATGGACCGGGAGGGCGAGATCCACCACGGCTTCTACATCGCGCACGACGGGCGCATGGATCGGGTCGACCTGCACCGCTACAGCGGCGGCAGCTCGGTCGTCGTCTACGGCCAGACCGAGCTGACCCGCGACCTCTACGAGGCGCGCGACCGGATGAAGGGCGCCGTGCTGCACAACGTCGAGGACGTGCAGCTGCACGAGCTGACCAGCGCGAAGCCCACCGTGACCTACCGCGCCGGCGACGAGATCCAGCGCATCGAGTGCGACTTCGTGATCGGCGCCGACGGCTTCCACGGCGTCAGCCGCAAGTCGATCCCGAAGACCGTGCTGACCGAGTTCGAGAAGGTCTACCCCTTCGGCTGGCTCGGCGTGCTGTCGCGCACCAGGCCCGTGTCGCCCGAACTGATCTATGCCAGCCACGAGCGCGGTTTCGCGCTGTGCTCGCTGCGCTCGCAGGTGCTCAGCCGCTACTACATCCAGGTGCCGCTGACGGACACGGTCGAGGAATGGCCCGACGACGCGTTCTGGGCCGAGCTGCAGCGCCGCCTGCCCGCCGAAGTGGCCGGGCGCATGATCACCGGCCCGTCGATCGAGAAGTCGATCGCGCCGCTGCGCTCCTTCGTTGCCGAGCCGATGCGTTACGGCAACCTGTTCCTTGCCGGCGACGCCGCGCACATCGTGCCGCCGACCGGCGCGCGCGGTCTGAACAGCGCAGCCTCGGACATCTACTACCTCTACCACGCGATGGTCGCGCACTACCAGCGCGGCGACGACAGCGGGCTCGACGGCTACTCGGCCAAGGCCCTGGCGCGGGTGTGGAAGGCGCAGCGCTTCTCGTGGTGGATGACGACGCTGCTGCACACCTTCCCCGACAGCCTCGCCTACGACCGCAAGCTGCAGCAGACCGACCTGGCCTACCTCTTCTCGTCGGAGGCCGCGCAGCGTTCGCTGGCCGAGAACTACGTCGGCCTGCCGTTCTGAGCGCCCCGGGGCCGGGCCGCACACGGCTAGCATCGGGACTCCGCGCCACCGCGAGCGCCCCGCCGCGGGCGCGGCGGGAACCCCCGATGGAGGACCTTTGCGCATGCCCGCCTGGATCCCGGCACGACGCCGACTCGCACGCGCCGCCCTCGGCGCCGCCCTGGCCATCGCGGCCACCGCCGGCAACGCGGCGGCGCAGCCGCGCAAGGACACGCTGGTCATGGCGATGACCCTGGAGCCGCCGGGCCTGGACCCGACCGCCGGCGCGGCCTCGGCGATCGCCGAGGTCACGCTCTACAACGTGTACGAGACGCTGACCCGCATCGGCAGCGACAGCCGCGTGACGCCGCTGCTCGCCCAGGGCTGGACCGCCTCGCCCGACCTGAGGACCTGGACCTTCAAGCTGCGGCCGGGCGTGCGCTTCCACAACGGCGAGGCTTGCGACGCGGCGGCCGTGCGCTTCAGCTTCGAGCGCGCCGCCGCGAAGGACAGCACCAACAAGGACAAGGCCGTCTACGCGAACATCGAGCGCATCGAGACGCCCGATCCGCTGACGGTCGTGCTGCACCTGAAGAACGGCAATCCGGAGCTGCCGTTCCAGCTCGGCCAGGCCACCGGCATCATCGTCGAGCCCCGGAGCGTGGCGGGCAACGCGACGCAGCCGGTGGGCACCGGGCCCTTCCGGCTGGAGAACTGGAGCAAGGGCTCGCACGTCACGCTCGTGCGCTGGGACGCCCACCGCCACGCGAAGGAGGTCAAGCTGCGCCGGGTGACGATGCGCTTCATCAGCGACCCGGCGGCGCAGGTGGCGGCGCTGCTGTCGGGCGACGTCGACGCGTTCCCGCGGGTGGCCGCTGCCCGCTCGCTGCGGCAGTTCGAGGCCCAGCCGAAACGTTTCCAGGTGCTGATCGGCGGCTCGCGCGCGAAGACGATCCTGGCCATCAACAACAAGCGAAAGCCGCTGGACGACGTGCGCGTGCGCCGCGCGATCGCCGCGGCGATCGACCGCCGTGCGGTGATCGAGGGCGCCGCCGACGGCTTCGGCGTGCCCATCGGCAGCTTCTACGTGCCCGGCGCGCCGGGCTACGTCGACACGACCGGGCTGAACCCCTTCGACCAGGCCCGGGCGCGCGCGCTGCTGCACCAGGCCGGCATCACGCCGCCGCTCAACCTGACACTGAAGCTGCCGCCGACGCCGTACGCGCGCCAGGGCGGCGAGATCATCGCCGCGCAACTGGCCAAGGTCGGCATCGCCGCGAAGATCGAGAACGTCGAGTGGGCGCAGTGGCTGTCGTCGGTCTACGGCCAGAAGGCCTACGACCTCACGCTGATCGCGCATGTCGAGCCGCTGGACTTCGGCAACTTCGCGCGGCCCGGCTACTACTGGGGCTACGAGTCGGCCGAGTTCAACGCGCTGTGGTCGCGCATCCAGTCCACGATCGAGCCCGGCGAGCGCAATCGCCTGATGGCCGACGCGCAGCGGCTGGTCGCGCAGGACGCCGTCGCCGCGTATCTCTACCAGCCGACCTGGATCACCGTCGCGAAGGCCGGCCTGCGGGGCTTGTGGAAGGACATGCCGCTGTCGGTCAACGACCTGTCGGCACTGAGCTGGCAGTGAGCCGCGGCCCGCGCGCGGCCTTCATCGCCGTGGGTCGGTGTGCGGTTGCGGCGGCAGGTCGGCCAGGTGCGTCGCGTCGGCCCAGCCGACGACCTGCAGCCGGCCGTCGGCCCAGCGCAACCGGTTGATCCCGGTGTTCGGGATCTCGCACTGGCGCAGGCCGTCCAGTGCGAGCCCGTGCGCCGCGCGCCACAGCATGTCGAGCACGCCGCCGTGGGTGACGACGGCCACGCGCGCGCCGGCGTGGCGCCGGGCCAGCTCGTCGATGTCGGCCAGCACGCGCGCGAAGAAGCTGCGCAGGCTCTCGCCGCCGCCCGGCAGCGCGAAGTCGGCCCGCTGCTCGAGCCACTGCGCCCACAGCTGCGGGTGCTCGGCCTGGATGATCGGCACCTGCAGGCCCTCCAGTTGCCCGAAGGCCTGCTCGCGCAGCCCGGGGCGCAGCTGCGCAGCCGCGCCCCAGGTGCGCGCCAGCGCCGCGGCGGTCTGCCGCGCCCGTTGCAGGTCGCTGCTGACCAGCACATCGGCCGGCTCGGCCGACAGGCGGCGCGCCAGGCGCTCGGCCTGCGCCAACCCGGTGGCATTGAGCGGCGGATCGGCCTGGCCCTGGAAACGGTGCTCGAGGTTCCAGTCCGTCTCGCCGTGGCGGATCACGACGAATTCGGTCATCGACCGGCATTGTGCGGCGGCTCGCGCAAGGGCTTGCCACCTGCCGGCGGCCTGCGCCAGCCGTTGCACTTGCTCACGATGAACTAGGGGGGTGCGTGTTATGGTCCCCATGCCGTGCGCCGGAAGGCCCTGCGTGCCGGCGGCACGGTCGCCGGTCGACACGTGGCATCCGTCACGGCTCTTGCGATCCCGGTGTGAGGTCTGTGAGCGTTCGTGTCGGCCCCGTCCGGCGCGCAGGGGCGGGCGGCGGCCCGTCCGCCCGCTGCAGCGCCCCGCCGCCGGCATGAGTTGCCGGGCGCCGGGCCGCCAGACGTCACGCTCCGCCGCCACCGCCGCCCTTCAGTGCCGACGATGCCCGCTCCCGACGCCCGCGATGCCGCCGCCTCCCGGACGCGCGGCTTGGCTGCCGGGCCCCGGCAACCGCGCCTTCACGCCGCCGTGGACGCCTGCTTCGTGACGCCTTGCTCGGCCGGCGCGTGTGCGACGGGCGGCTGCCCTCAAGGCCGGGTCGTTACATGACGACAGCCTCGAGCATGAAGATGACCCTCATTGCGTTCTTCGTTGGCTGCGGCATCACCGTCAAGGCCGGAGCCTGCCCCGACGACCCCGCGTGGAAGATGCAGCTGCTCGAGCGCCTCAACGCGATGCGCGCCGCGGGCGGCGATTGCGCGGGGGTCGGGACCTTCGCGCCGGCCGAGGAACCGATGCGCTGGAACGACACGCTGGAGGTGGTCGCCGCCGAACAGAGCGCGTGGATGGCCGAGAAGGGCCAGCTGCAGCACGCCGGCCGGCAAGGCGAGGGCCTTGGCGAGCGGGCGCGGCGGGCCGACTACGCCTTCGAGCGCGTCGGCGAGAACGTCGCCATGGGCTATGTCCGGCTCGAACACGTCGTGCAGGCCTGGCGTGCCAGCGCCAAGCACTGCAGCAACATGATGGACCCGCGCTACACCGAGGTCGCGCTGGCCTGCGTGCGGTCCACCAACGGCTCCTGGTGGGCGATCGCGCTCGGGCGCCCGCGGGACGAGGCCAGCCAGTACGCGCGGGCCCGCGCGATCAGCACGCCGACACGATGATGCCGCCGCCGAGGCAGACCTCGCCGTCGTAGACGGCGGCCGACTGGCCCGGCGTGACCGCCCACTGCGCATCGTCGAAGGCGAGTTCGAAACACCCGGCAGATCCGCCGACGACGAGGCGGCAGGCGGCGTCCGGCTGGCGGTAGCGTGTCTTCGCGGCCAGGCGGCCCGCCGCCGGGGGTATGCCGGCGATCCAGCTGGCCTGCTCGGCCCGCAGGTGCGTCGAGAGCAGCCACGGGTGTTCGTGGCCCTGCACGACCCGCAGCGTGTTGGTCGCCATCTCCTTGCGCGCCACGTACCAGGGCGCGTGCGTGCCGCCTCCCGCCGCCAGGCCGCCGATGCCCAGGCCCTGGCGCTGGCCCAGCGTGTAGAAGCTCAGCCCGACATGCTCGCCGACACGGCACCCGTGCTCGTCGAGCATCGGGCCGGGCCGGTGGTGCACGTAGCGCTGCAGGAACTCGCGGAACGGGCGCTCGCCGATGAAGCAGATGCCCGTCGAGTCCTTCTTGCGCGCGTTGGGCAGCCCGATGCGCTCGGCGATGCGGCGCACCTCGCTCTTGTGCAGGTGACCGACCGGGAACAGCGCACGCGACAGCTGGGCCTGGTCCAGGCGGTGCAGGAAGTAGCTCTGGTCCTTGCCCGGGTCGACCCCCTTGAGCAGCTCGAAGCGGCCGTCGAGCTCGCGCACGCGGGCATAGTGCCCCGTTGCGATGCGCCGCGCGCCCAGGCGCAGCGCGTGGTCCAGGAAGGCCCTGAACTTGATCTCGGCGTTGCACAGCACGTCCGGGTTCGGCGTGCGGCCGGCCTCGTACTCGCGCAGGAACTCGGCGAAGACGCGATCCTTGTACTCCGCGGCGAAGTTGACGTGCTCGATCTCGATGCCGATCACGTCGGCAACCGCCGCCGCGTCGACGAAGTCCTCGTTGGACGCGCAGTAGCCGCCCTGGTCGTCGTCCTCCCAGTTCTTCATGAAGATGCCGAGCACCTCGTGGCCCTGCTGCTTGAGCAGCCACGCGCTGACCGCGGAGTCCACGCCCCCGCTCAAGCCCACGACGACCCGCTCGCGCGATCCCATGCGGGGGATTGTCGGCCAGCGCGGGCCGGCGACGCCACGTGCCGGTCGCGGGTCCCGCCCCTGCGCCGCGGCCGCCCGCTCGGCAGCGGGCCGTGCCGCCGATCAGTGCGCCAGGATCTTCGAGAGGAAGTCCTTCGCACGCGGCGAGCGTGCGTCGGCGTTGCCGAAGAACTCCTGCTTCGCGCAGTCCTCGACGATGCGCCCCTGGTCCATGAAGATCACGCGGTGGCTGACCTTCTTCGCGAATCCCATCTCGTGCGTGACGACCATCATCGTCATGCCCTCCTGGGCCAGCTGCACCATGACGTCGAGCACCTCGCCGACCATCTCGGGGTCGAGCGCCGAGGTCGGCTCGTCGAAGAGCATGACGATCGGGTCCATGCTCAGCGCACGGGCGATCGCCACGCGCTGCTGCTGGCCGCCGGACAGCTGGCCCGGGAACTTGTCCTTGTGCGCCATCAGGCCGACGCGGTCGAGCATCTTCAGCCCGCGCTGCAGGGCCTCGTCGCGGCCGCGCCGCAGCACCTTGACCTGCGCGATGGTCAGGTTCTCGGTCACCGTCAGGTGCGGGAAGAGCTCGAAGTGCTGGAAGACCATGCCGACGCGGCTGCGCAGCTTCGGCAGGTCGGTCTTCGGGTCGGCCACGCTGATGCCGTCGACCACGATGTCGCCCTTCTGGAAGGGTTCGAGCGCGTTGACCGTCTTGATCAGGGTCGACTTGCCGGATCCCGAGGGACCGCAGACGACGACGACCTCGCCCTTGCGGATGGACGTGGTGCAGTCGGTGAGCACCTGGAAGCTGCCGTACCACTTGCTGACGTTGCGGATCTCGATCACGGAACACTCCTGGGCGGCGGGGCGGCCGCCACGGCGGTCAACGGACGATGGCGATGCGGGCCTGCAGCCGCTTGACGACCATCGACAGGCTGAAGCAGATCGCGAAGTACAGAGCCGCCGCGACGAGGTAGGTCTCGACCGGCCGGTTGAAGTTCTTGCCGGCGACCTCGAAGCCCTTGAGCAGGTCGTAGGCGCCGATCGCGTAGACCAGCGAGGTGTCCTGGAACAGGATGATGGTCTGCGTCAGCAGCACCGGCAGCATGTTGCGGAAGGCCTGCGGCAGCACGATCAGCTGCATCGTCTGGCCATAGGTCATGCCCACCGCGTAACCCGCATGGACCTGCCCCTTGGGCACGCTCTGGATGCCCGCGCGCATGATCTCGGAGTAGTAGGCGGCCTCGAACAGCGTGAAGGTGACGATCGCCGAGAGTTCCGCGCCCATCGGGCGCCCGATGAGCAGCGGGATCAGCAGGAAGAACCACAGGATCACCATCACCAGCGGGATGCTGCGCATGGTGTTGACGTAGGCCGCCGCCGGGACTGCCAGCCACGGCTTGCCGGACAGGCGCATCAGCGCGAGCAGCGTCCCCAGCACGATGCCGCCGACCATCGCGATGAGCGTCAGCTGGATCGAGAAGAGCAGGCCCTTGAGGACGAAGCCGGAGACGACGTCCCAGGTCAGGAAGGAGAAATCGAGGTTCACCGCCCGTCCCCCGTCACTTCGAGCCGACCATGCCGGGCACGCGCACGCGGTTCTCGATGAACAGCGCGACCCGGTTGACGAGGAACGCCGAGACGAAGTACAGGCCGGTCACGGCCAGGTAGATCTCGATGCCGCGCGAGGTCTCCTCCTGCGCCTGCATCGCGAACATCGTCAACTCGGCGATGCTGACCGCGAAGGCCACCGACGAGTTCTTGATGATGTTCATCGACTCGCTGGTCAGCGGCGGGATCACGATGCGGAAGGCCATCGGCAGCAGCACGTAGCGGTAGGTCTGCGGCAGCGTGAAACCCACCGCGAGGCCCGCGTAGCGCTGGCCGCGCGGCAGGCTCTGGATGCCCGCGCGCACCTGCTCGGAGATGCGCGCGCTCGTGAAGAACCCGAGCGCGAAGACCACCAGCACGAAGCTCGGGAAGTCCTTCAGCGGCGGCACCAGCGCCGGAATCACGTGGTACCAGAGGAAGATCTGGACGAGCAGCGGGATGTTGCGGAACAGCTCGGTCCAGGCGTTGCCGAACAGGACGAACCAGCGGTTGGGCGTCGTGCGCAGGATGCCGACCAGCGAGCCGGCGGTCAGCGCGACGACCAGCGCGAAAACCGCGACCGACAGCGTCCAGCCCCAGGCGGAGAGCATCCACTGCAGGTAGGTGACGTCGCCGCCCTTGCCGAAGCAGCCGGTGGCCACCTCGCCGCTCACGGTGTCCTTGCAGAACACCTGCCAGTCCCACGACGCCAAGCGGTTCTCCTCGTGCGCTCATCCTTCGCGGCCGCGGGGCGCGGCGGCCCCGGGACCGGTGGGCCGGCCGCGGGCGAGGCCCGGGCCGGCGCCGTGCGGGCCGCAGCCCGCCGTGCTCACTTCTTCGCGTAGTCTTCCATCGGCTTGCTGTTCGGGTTGGCCCAGGCGGCCTTGGTGGCCTCCGAGGCGGGCAGCCCGATGCGCGTGTTGGCCGGCGGGATCGGCTGCATGAACCACTTGTCGTAGATGCGGGCCATGTCGCCGGACTTCGTCATCGCCGCCAGGCTGTCGTCGACCGCCTTCTTGAACGCGGGGTCGTCCTTGCGCAGCATGATGGCGATCGGCTCGACCGAGAGCACCTCGCCGACGATGCGGAAGTCGGCTGGGTTCTTCGCCTTGGCGATGTTGCCGGCGAGGATCTGGCCGTCCATCACGAACGCATCCGCGCGGCCCGACTCGAGCAGCAGGAAGCTGTCGGCGTGGTCCTTGCCGAAGATCTCCTCGAAGTTCACGCCGGCCGCGCGCTCGTGCCTGCGCAGGTGCTGCACCGAGGTGGTGCCGGTCGTCGTCGCGATCTTCTTGCCGGCGAGCTGGGCGATCGAGGTGATGCCCGAGTTGGCCTTGACGGCGATGCGCACCTCCTCGACGTAGGTGGTGTTGGCGAAGGCCACGTCCTTCTGCCGCGCGGCGTTGTTGGTCGTCGACCCGCACTCGATGTCGACGGTGCCGTTCTGCACCAGCGGGATGCGGTTCTGCGAGGTGACCGCCTGGTACTTGATGTCGAGCTTGGGCATGCCCAGCGACTTCTGGACGTCGGCCAGCACACGCTGGCACAGCTCGACGTGGAAGCCGGCGTACTTGCCGTCGCCCAGCGTGAACGACAGGCCGCCGGAGGACTCGCGCACGCCCATCGTGACCGAGCCGGAGTCCTTGATCTTCTTCAGCGTGTCGGCGTGCGCGACACCCACCGACAGGGTCAGCACCGCGGTGGCCGCCAGGGCCAGCAGAGACTTCTTCATACCGTTCTCCAAAGGTCCCTCTCGGGGGACCGGGTTCGAGGGAAAAGGAGCGGCTAGGTTGCCAGGAGCCCGGCAGACCCGCTGCGAAATGGCTTTGCGCGCCAGACCGCAGTGTAGGAGCCTGCCAGCGTCCGCCACCATGGGCTTCTCCCGAGCCGGCGCCGGCGCCCCCCCGCTCGATGCACGGAACGTGCCAGGGCCGTCAGGAGCCCGGGAGGATCGGGCCGGCGCCAGGCCCGGACGGCGCCGCCAGGCTCTCGTGCGCCGTCACGACCTCCAGCGGATGACGCTGCCCGGCCAGGTGATCCTCGATGCAGCGCCACACGAGCGGGCTGCGGTGCCGGTCGCGGCAGGCCAGGATCTCGTGCGGAGCCAGCCAGAGGGTGCGCACGATGGCCGCGTCCAGCGTGCGGCCGGGCAGCGGCGCGCCGACACGGCCGCTGTACGCGAAGCGCACGTAGGTGATGTCCTCATCGCCCGTGGCCCGCACGAAGCGCGCGAGGTACACGCCGAGGAAGGCCTGCGGCTCGAACTCGCGAGCCGTCTCCTCGAGGACCTCGCGCCGCACCGCCTGCAGCGGGGACTCGCCTTGCTCGAGATGCCCGGCCGGGTTGTTCAGGCGCAAGCCCTCGGGCGTGGTCTCCTCGACCAGCAGGAAGCGGCCGTCGTGCTCGACGACCGCGGCGACCGTGACACTTGGGCGAAATCGGGGGGCGTTCATCGTGGGTTCCGCGGACCGGGCAGCGTGGCCGCCCGGCGGGACGGCCCCGGCGTCGATTGTGTTAGCTTCGCGGCCGACGCGGATCCCGGCAACATCCGAGGCATCTGCACGCACACCCTGCCCGGTCGGTCGCGCAACCGGCCGGGCCGGTTGCGCGACACGACACAAGCGAGGAGTCGAGGTCATGGCATTGCGAATCGGAGTTCCGAAGGAAACGGCGGCCGGCGAGAAGCGCGTGGCCACCGTGCCCGACGTGGTGGAGAAGCTGGTCAAGCTCGGCTTCTCGGTGGCGGTCGAGAGCGGCGCGGGCGACGCGGCCAACTTCGCCGACGACACCTACCTCGCCGCCGGTGCGCAGGTGCTGCCGACCGCCTCCGAGATCTGGTCGGGCAGCGACATCGTCTTCAAGGTCCGTCCGCCGAGCGCCGACGAGGTCGCTCAGCTGCGCGAGGGCGCCACGCTGATCGGCTTCGTCTGGCCGGCGCAGAACCCGCAGCTGATGGAGCAGCTGGCGGCTCGCAAGGCCACCGTGCTGGCCATCGACTGCCTGCCGCGGCAGCTGTCGCGCGCCCAGAAGATGGATGCGCTGACCTCGATGGCCGGCATCAGCGGCTACCGCGCCGTGATCGAGGCCGCCAACGCCTTCGGCCGCTTCTTCAACGGCCAGGTCACCGCGGCGGGCAAGATCCCGCCGGCCAAGGTGTTCATCGCCGGCGCCGGCGTCGCCGGGCTGGCCGCGATCGGCACGGCGGCGAACCTCGGCGCGGTCGTGCGCGCCAACGACACGCGGGCCGAGGTCGCCGACCAGGTGGTCTCGCTCGGCGGCGAGTTCGTCAAGGTCGACTACGAGGAGGAAGGCTCGGGCGGCGGCGGCTACGCCAAGGTCATGAGCGAGGGCTTCCAGGCGGCGCAGCGCGCGATGTACGCGCAGCAGGCGCGGGATGCCGACATCATCATCACCACCGCGCTGATCCCGGGCAAGCCCGCGCCGAAGCTGATCACCGCCGAGATGGTGCGCAGCATGCGGCCCGGCAGCGTGATCGTCGACATGGCGGCCGAGCAGGGCGGCAACTGCGAGCTCACCGAGCCGGGGCAGGCCGTCGTGCGGCATGGCGTCACGATCATCGGCTACACCGACCTGGCCAGCCGCCTGGCCAAGCAGTCGTCGACGCTGTACTCGACGAACCTGCTGCGCCTGACCGAGGAACTGTGCAAGACCAAGGACGGCACGATCGACGTCAACTTCGACGACGACGCGATCCGCGGGCTGACGGTGCTCAAGGAGGGAGCGGTCACCTGGCCGGCCCCGCCGCCCAAGCTGCCGGCCGCGGCGCCCAAGCCCAAGGCGGCGGCCGCACCGGCCGCGGCGCCGAAGGGGCACGGTCACGGCGCGGGCGAGCCGATGTCGGCCAAGGCGCTGGCGATCGTCTTCGGCGTCGCCGCCGTGCTGTTCTGGCTGGTGGGCGCCTACGCCCCGGCCAGCTTCCTGCAGCACTTCACCGTCTTCGTGCTGGCCTGCTTCGTCGGCTACATGGTGGTGTGGAACGTCACGCCCTCGCTGCACACGCCGCTGATGAGCGTGACCAACGCCATCTCCTCGATCATCGCCATCGGCGCCCTGGTCCAGGTGGCGCCACCGGTGACCGGCGATGGCGGCGGGCGGCCCTCCGGCCTGATCCTCGCCCTGGCCGTCGTCGCGCTGGTGCTCACGGCCGTCAACATGTTCGGCGGCTTCGCGGTGACACGCCGCATGCTGGCCATGTTCCGCAAGTGACGCACAACGACCGGAAGGAGCAGCGGACATGACCGAGAGCCTGGCCACGGTCGCCTACATCGGCGCCACCATCCTCTTCATCCTCAGCCTGGGCGGGCTGTCGCACCCCGAGACCGCGCGCCGCGGCAACCTGTTCGGCATCGTCGGCATGGCGATTGCCGTGCTGGCCACGGTGCTCGGGCCGCGCGTCACGGCGGCCGGCGTGCCGTGGATCGTCGGCGCGCTCGTCGTCGGCGGCGCCGTCGGCCTCTTCGCGGCGAAGAAGGTGCAGATGACGCAGATGCCCGAGCTGGTGGCCCTGATGCACAGCCTGGTGGGCCTGGCGGCCTGCCTGGTGGGCTTCGCCAGCTACGTCGACACCTCCATCGCGTACACCGGCGCCGAGAAGACGATTCACGAGATCGAGATCTACATCGGCATCCTCATCGGTGCCGTCACCTTCTCGGGCTCGGTGATCGCCTTCGGCAAGCTGTCGGGCAAGATCGGCGGCAAGCCGCTGCTGCTGCCGGCGCGCCACTGGATCAACCTGCTCGGGCTGCTGATCGTCATCGCGTTCGGCCGCCAGTTCCTGCAGGCGCACGACGTCGCCTCGGGCATGCTGCCGCTGCTCGTGATGACGGTGATCGCGCTGCTGTTCGGCGTGCACATGGTGATGGCCATCGGCGGCGCCGACATGCCGGTGGTGGTCTCGATGCTCAACAGCTACTCCGGGTGGGCCGCTGCCGCCACCGGCTTCATGCTCAGCAACGACCTGCTGATCGTCACCGGGGCGCTCGTGGGCAGCTCGGGCGCGATCCTGTCGTACATCATGTGCCGCGCGATGAACCGCAACTTCATCAGCGTCATCGCCGGCGGCTTCGGCACCGGCGGCGGCAGCACCGCGGCGGCGGGCGGTGCTCAGCCGGCCGGCGAGGTCGTCCCGGTCAGTGCCGCGGAGACGGCCGAGATGCTGCGCGAGGCCAAGAGCGTGATCATCGTGCCCGGCTACGGCATGGCGGTCGCGCAGGCCCAGCACACCGTCTTCGAGATCACCCGGCTGCTGCGCGAGCGCGGTGTTCAGGTGCGCTTCGGCATCCACCCGGTGGCCGGCCGCATGCCGGGCCACATGAACGTGCTGCTGGCCGAGGCCAAGGTGCCCTACGACATCGTGCTGGAGATGGACGAGATCAACGAGGACTTCCCCGAGACCGATGTCTCGATGGTCATCGGCGCCAACGACATCGTCAACCCGGCGGCGCAGGACGACCCCGCCAGTCCGATCGCCGGCATGCCGGTGCTCGAGGTCTGGAAGGCCAAGACCTCGATCGTGATGAAGCGCAGCATGGCCTCGGGCTATGCGGGGGTGGACAACCCCCTCTTCTACAAGGACAACAACCGCATGCTGTTCGGCGACGCGAAGAAGATGCTCGACGAGGTGCTGGGAGCGCTGAAGGCCTGAGGCGCAGCGG
>ERZ761602.481-NODE-481-length-86991-cov-5.988451_pt1 | contig 86991 bp, 62 predicted proteins | sample MGYA00512165_ERZ761602 | MGnify/ENA primary metagenome ERZ761602 (study PRJEB28899, sample SAMN02445085) | bioreactor sludge metagenome | biome: EBPR sludge; isolation source: Thorneside wastewater treatment plant | place: Australia: Brisbane, Thorneside Wastewater...
GGGCCACCTCCCCCGATGCGGCGCACGAACATCGCCGAATCAGGGGAGGATCTTCCATAGAGATTCTCCTTCGTCTGTAAGGGAGTCGCGCGGATACCTCCCTGATGCGTCGTGCCCGGCATCGGGGAGGTCGGTGAGCGAAACGCGTGGGCTCAGTTCGGGCGGAAGGCGAAGTCGCCTTGTGTCACAGACCAATCGTTGCCGAAGAACCCCGCCGCCCGGACACCCCCGGTGCCTTTCTGGAGCATGTCCGACCCGATGAGGAGCACGTCCGGGAACGCGGCCCCGGATGTGAAATAGGGCGCGCGCCAACCCAGCCTGATGCCGTTGAGACCGGTGTCGGACACCGCGGCGACCGACGCCATCGCACTGTTCGGCCGAGGGCGCACGAAGAAGCACACGAGGTCGTCGCCTCGGTAGATCCGGTCACCGATGCGGGTCTCGCCCCGCCGGACCTGGACCGGCGAGTCTCCGAGGAGTGATCGCCAGGCGAGGTTGGTCTCGGCGTTGCCGTACAGGATCACCCCCCTGTCCGTGGTGTTGGCGGAGAGGAAGGCGCGATCGGTCATCCAGTCGATGGAGCCATTCCCTTGGTAGCCGAACACTTCGGCATCGAAGCGCGCCTTGGCATAGAGGGCGGCGTTCTCGGCCGGCGTACCGGCGGTCCCGATCACGAAGAGCATGCGGTGGCGGAAGGCGTCCTTGAAGGGGCCTGAGCGGACCGGGTTCTTCGTGTCGAAACCGGGCCGCCTGCCGATCGTCCAGCCACCGGCACGCTGCACGAGCCAGACCGAGCCGCCGCTCGGCCAGGCGACATCCTTGATCTCGGCGCCGTCGAGCGTGACCGTGAACGGCGTGCCCGCGGCCATCACCGGCGGTGTCCCCATGTCGAGGCGAAGGCAGGCGACGTTTTGGGTCGTACCGACGAATCGGCGCTGGTAGGGATCAACCCGAACCGTGGCGGAGCTGACGAGCATCGGTGTCGTCTGCTGCTCGATCGCGAGCCAGCGGTTTTGCGACGAGATACCCGGATTGGCGGTCGAGAACGTGACCTCGCGGACCTCGTCGAGCGCTGGGATTCGGCGACGGGCGAAGAGGTCGAACATCGGCGCCCAGTCCACGCACTCCGCTCCCGGCTCGTCGGAGTTCTCCCACCAGTGACCGGCGCCCTTCTGCTCGTAGAGCGTCCAGTCGCGGTGGAACTTCCCGAGCTCCTCGGCCATCTTGCGGGCCTCCGTGACGGGAACGTTGTCGTCCGCGTCGCCGTGGACGATGTAGACGCCTTTGCCGGTCAGGTTGGTGACGAGGCCGAGCGTGTCGGAGGGCGACGTCGCCCGGTTCAGGATCGACTCGATCGGGTCGGGCCGATCGTAGCGAGTGCCGCCGGCATAGGTGAAGAAGCTGATCCATCCCGCGCTCGGCCCGATTGCGGCAAACAGGTCCGGGAACGTGACCCCGAGGTGCCAGGTTCCATGCCCGCCCATCGAGTGTCCGGTCAGATACGTCTTCGAGGGGTCTCCTCTGAGGCGCTTGCGGGCGTCGGCGAGAACCTCGAGAGCGTCCAGACGGCCCCAGTCCTCCCAGTCGAATCCAAACGGCCTGCGGTTCGTGGCGGCCACGAGGTTGGCCCAGCGCTTGGGCGCATACGCTTCCGCTTGGCCGAGCGCTTCGACGCTCGCGCCGTGGAGGGACAGGACGAGCGCATCGGCGTTGTCGGTCTGGGCCGGGTTGAGGGCGTAGTACTGGACGCTTCCGTCGATCCCGCTGAGGAAGGTCCTCTTTGCGATCTGCTTCGGATCGCGGATACGGAGCCTGATCGCACCTCGGAACAGGGACCGATTTGCTTGGCGGAGTTCGAGCTCCACCTCGTACTGTTCCTTGTCCGGGTGTCCTGGGGGCGGGACTTTGACGCCGACCTTGCGGGTGCCGAGGTCGGCAAGCGTCGGGACCGGGGTGACCATGGGTTCGCGCCCCGCGGTCCGGGCGACGATTTCGGCCCCGGCCAGAGGCGTGTCTTGGGCATTGACGACGATGAGCCCGGCCCAAATCGGAGCGTTTTCGCCGCGCACCGCGTCGGGGAGGGTCGCGTCGCCCAAGTTGAAAAACGCCAGTGCCGGCGGGCGCTGAAGAGTGACACGCAGTCGTCCGCGGCGGGCGGGCATGACGAAGACGTTGTCTCCCTTGATGAGTTGCACCGGGGTCAGGGTCGTGCCGTACTGGTAAGGGTCGCCTGCGCGTGGAATCCCATTCACGTAGACCATGCTCGCTCCCGGTGCGTTCAGGATGGCGATGCGCCGATCGCCCGATTTGACCGGGAAGACGAACGTCCCGGTCTGGGCGGCCCTCCCTTCGAACCAGCCGTCGGCGTTGGCATTCGCTTTCTGCCAAACCAGCTCGGTCCCGTCTGGACCCACGAGTCTGTCACCGGGATGGGGGGTTCGGAAGCTGCCGTCCACGATCAACCGATCGATCGCGTCGATCCGAATCGGCGATCGACCCCCTCGCGAGGTCCCCGTGATCGAAACGGCCGTCCTCAGAACGTGAACGGGCTCGGGAATCGGCTGGAGGGCGGCGACGACGGAGAGGCTGAAGGCGACCATGCAAACATTCTGCCCAATGTGATGCGGGAGCGATTCTCGTTGCTCCGCCTGCTCGGGCATACTGGTGACATTGTGAAGAAGCCCTGGATTATCGCGCTCGTCGCCGTGGTCGTTCTCTGCTGTGGCGGTGGAGGTATCGTCACGTTCCTCCTCGTCCGAGCCGGAATGGACGTCATGGCGGATGCCAAGGCCTACGGGGACCAGTCGGTGACCGCGATCTGCACCAACTGGGACGCATCGGCCCTTTCGTCGCGGGCAACTCCGGAGCTCATTGCCCAGAATCCTGACGGCACGCTCGAAGGGATCGTGCAGACGATGAAAGTGGTCGGCCCGATGAAGTCCATCGAAAGCAGCTCGATCGGTGGGATCGAGGCCAAATCCGCGACGGGAGGCAAGCCCTTCACGCAAGCGGAGTACAAAGCCACGATCCTGTGTGAAAAGAGCAAGGTCGACGTGAAGCTGACGATTCTGAAGCGCGACGGTAAGTGGGAGATTCTCAACGTCAACTTCCAGGAAGTCAAGTAGTGGCCTCGGCACGTCGCGATCTCGGGGCTCCACAATAGGGCCTCGATGATTCGCGATGAACTTGCCCTGCGCTTGCGATCGGCGATGGAGCGACTGGTGGCCGCGGGCGAGGTGCCCGAGGGTGATTACGATCTGCCTGAGATCGCGGAGTCCAAAAGCCCGGAACATGGTGACTATGCCTCGAATTTCGCCCTGACCGCGGCAAAGAAGGCAGGGCTAAGTCCGCGCGAACTCGGGGAGCGGCTGCAGAAGGCTCTCGCCGCGGATGCGGCGTTCGAGTCTGTCGATCTTGCCGGACCGGGCTTTCTCAACCTTAAGCTGACGACCGCGGCCCTGATCGCCACCGTCGGCGACGTGCTTGAGCTTGGGGAGGCGTACGCGCGGACACGCGCCGACGCCCCCCGGCGGATCAACATCGAGTTCGTTTCGGTCAACCCGAATGGACCGATCACCGTCGGCTCGGGGCGAGGTGCCGCGTTCGGGTCGACCTTGGCCAACGTACTCAGCTCCGCCGGGCACACCGTGCACCGCGAGTACTACATCAACGACGGCGTCAACAGCGAACAGATGCGGCTGTTCGCCGAATCGGTCAAGGCCTTGGTCGAGGGCCGCGCGGTGCCCGAAAACGGCTATAAGGGCGACTACGTTCAGGCGGTCGCCGACGCGATCGGGGTGAGCGGGGACCACGGAACCGGATGGTTCCAGACACAAAGCCAAGCGATCATGCTTGCCAAGCAGCGCGACGATCTTGCCACGTTCGGCGTCGAGTTCGATACTTGGTTTTCCGAGCAGTCCCTGCATGACGGCGGCCTCGTCGATGCCTGCCTCCTGGAGTTGGAGGCGAAGCGCATGGCCGATGACGAGCCATACCGGACGGTCCTCAAGCTCGCCAAAGGCGGCAAGGTCGAGGAGGTCGAGCGCCAGGATCAGCCGCAAGACGAGGATGACGCCGACGGCACGGGCAACACGGTCTGGCTTCGAAGCACCAAGTTCGCCGACGACATGGATCGGGTTTTGCGGCGCAAAGACGGTCGCCTGACCTACATCGCCTCGGACGTCGCGTACCATCGCGACAAGTTCAGTCGTCCGCTGAACGCGGACAAGCTCATCACGGTGCTCGGGCCCGATCATCACGGGTACATCGGACGCCTCACCGCGGTGGTCGCTGCGCTGCTGGAGCGGCCCGATCAGCACGGCGACGGGACCCCGCTCGATCCGATCGAAGCCCGGATCTACCGGACTTCCGATGAGCGCGACGCCTGTGCTGCCGCCCTCGCCGAAGCAAAAGAGCGGCTCGAGGTCGTGATTTTCCAGATCGTACGATTTGTGAAGGAAGGCAAACCGGCCCCGATGCGCAAGCGGGACGGAAACATCTATGCCCTCATCGACCTCCTCGATGAACTCGGCAAAATCCAAGCCCCGGACGCCGATCTCGACGAGCAACGGAGGATCGGACGCGACGTGGCGCGCTACTTCTACCTCATGCGTAGCCATGAGACCCACATGGACTTCGACATCGATCTCGCGACGAAGCGCTCGGATGAGAATCCCGTGTTTTACGTTCAGTACGCGCACGCTCGGATCGAGGCGGTGTTGCGCAAGGCCGAGGAGGAGGGCCTTGTCCAGTTCGGAATGCCCTCACGCGACGTCCTGGGGCTCTTGACCGATCCGCGCGAGCGAGCCCTGATCAAGAAGATCGCCGATCTGCCGTGGGAGGTGCGGCGGTGCGCCGAGGACTATGGGGTTCACCGCCTCACGTCGTACGCGGTCGAGTTGGCCCGCGCGTACCATCACTTCTACGACGGTTGCCGAGTGGTCCAACCGACGCAACCGGATCTCAGTCGGGCTCGGATCGCGCTCTGCCGTTCGGCGCAGATCGGTTTGCGTGCCGTGTTCGGATTGCTGGGGATTTCCGCGCCCGAGCGCATGTGAAGCCTAGCGCGGGCTCGCCGGGGTCAGGTAGTATGTAAGTTCGCCGAGATACGCCGCCGACCATTGGGTCGTCTGCGTCGGACCACTACCCCATTATGGCAGACGTCAGTCTCTTTGATAAGATTCGCATCGGCATCGCGAGCCCGGAAGATATCCGATCCTGGGCCACTCGCAAAGACGGAAACGGCCAAAACGTCCTCTACGAGGTCAAGAAGCCCGAGACCATCAACTACCGCACTTTCAAGCCCGAGCGGGACGGGCTCTTCTGCGAACGCATTTTCGGCCCGGTGAAAGACTGGGAGTGCGCCTGCGGCCGGTACAAGAAGATCAAGTACAAGGGGATCATCTGTGAGCGCTGCGGCGTCGAGGTGACCCGAAGCAAGGTACGGCGGGAGCGCATGGGCCTCGTTGAGCTGGCGGCGCCCGTCTGCCACATTTGGTACCTCAAAGGAGTTCCGTCACCCCTCTCGCTCGTCCTCGAGATCTCGCCACGCCACCTCGAAAAGGTGATCTACTTCGCGAGCTTCATCGTGATCGAGCTCCAGGCGGAGGCGATCAGCGAGCTTCTGCCCTCGATCCGACAGGCCGTTGAAGAGGAGAAGCTCTCCATTCAGCAGAGCATGCGCCGGTTGGAGATCGAGTCGATCGAGCGGCTGACGACGGAGATGAAAAACAACCCGGACGAGTACTCGGACGAGACGTTCGTTCGGGACCGGATGAAGAGCAACTTCGACCGGATTCGGGCTGAGTATCGCGACGCGGACGACCGCCTCAAGGATTTGGACGTCGCCGTCGACTTGCTTGGGAAGCTGGAACCGAACCAGCTGATCGACGAGGACAAGTGGCGTGCGATCAGCAAGATGCTGGACGCCGTGGGTCGACGATTGAAGCAAGACCTGGACTTCCTCGTTCGGGCGAACATCGGTGCGGAAGCGGTGAAGGAACTGCTGAGGCATGTCGACCTGGAGCGTCTGGCGCGGGAACTTCGCCACGAGATCGTGGTCACCACCTCGCAGAAGCGGGCTCGGGCGATCAAGCGGTTGGAACTGGTGGAGTCGCTGCTCATCTCGCGGAGCCGCCCCGAGTGGATGATCCTCGACGCGATACCCGTGATCTCGCCAGAGCTGCGCCCGATGGTCCAGCTCGATGGCGGCCGGTTCGCGACCTCGGACCTCAACGACTTGTATCGTCGCATCATCAACCGCAACAACCGCCTGAAAAAGATCATGGAGATCCAGGCGCCGGAGTCGATCATCAATCACGAGAAGCGACTCCTCCAGGAGGCGGTCGATGCGTTGATCGACAACGGTCGCCGCACACGGCCGGTCGTCGGCTCGAATGCTCGTCCGCTGAAATCCCTGAGCGACATGCTCAAGGGCAAAGAGGGTCGGTTCCGCAAGAACCTGCTCGGAAAGCGCGTCGACTACTCCGGCCGTTCGGTCATCGTCGTCGGCCCGCACCTCAAGCTGCACCAGTGCGGTCTCCCGAAGGAAATGGCGCTGGAGTTGTTCAAGCCGTTCGTCATGAAGACGCTGGTCGAGCGGAAGATCACCCAGAACATCAAGACCGCCAAGCGGATGATCGACCGGATGCACCCGTCGGTCTGGGACGGCCTGGAGGAAGTGATCAAGGAGCATCCGGTCCTTCTGAACCGCGCGCCGACCCTCCACCGCCTCGGCATTCAAGCGTTCGAGCCCATCCTCGTGGAGGGCAAGGCGATCCAGGTTCACCCGCTCGTGTGCCACGCGTACAACGCGGACTTCGACGGAGACCAGATGGCGGTGCACGTACCCCTCAGCACGCAGGCTCAGGCGGAAGCACGAGTCCTCATGCTTTCGACCCAGAACCTGTTCTCGCCGGCGGACGGCCGCCCGACCTGCGCCCCGGTTCAGGATATCGTTCTCGGCGCGTACGCCCTGACGTTCATGAGCCGAGAGGGCCGCGACCGGCTTGCCGCACTTGAAGCCGCGCACGCGAAGGACCCGGAGAAGAACCCGGCGCCCTACATCTTCAACTCGCCGGAAGAGGTGCTCTTCAACCTCGATTCGCCGATCGGCGCCGGCACGTTCGGCTTGAACGATCCGGTCAAGGTGCGCATCCGCCGGCCTTTGTTCCGATCGGACGACGAGATCGACTACCGCGATCCCCAGACCGGGATCGAATACAAGTACGAAGTCACGACCGACGAGGACGGGGAGGAGCAGCGGGAGCTCAAGCCGCTCGAGCAGCACTGGGAGACCGTCGTCCTGACGGCGACTCCGGGTCAGATCATCTTCAACGGCGTACTTCCGTTCCCGATGCGTTACGGAAAGGACTTCCTCAACATCGAGCTTGGGAAGAAGGCGATCGCGGAGACGATCGTCGCCTGCCATAAGCTCATTGGAGACGAAGGCACGATCAAGCTCCTCGACGATCTGAAGGAACTTGGTTTCAAGTGGGCCACACGCTACGGGATCTCGATCGCCATGACGGACATGGATCCGCCCGAGCGACGCGAGGAGATTCTCAAGGAAGCCGATACCCGATCGACCCGAATCAGCGACCAATACCGGCGCGGACTCCTGACGTTCAACGAGATGACCCAGAGCCTCATCAAGCTCTGGACTGAGACGTACGATCAGATCGGTAAGGAGATCGTCGCGGGCATGTCCCAGATGAATCCGCTCTCGATCGTCACCGTCTCCGGTGCCCGAGGTTCCGTGAAGCAGCTCGCGCAGCTCTCCGGAATGCGCGGGCTCATGTTCAACCAGTTCAACGAGGTCATCTACGAGCTCCCGGTCAAGAGCTCGTTCCACAAGGGCCTCTCGATGCTGGAGTACTTCGTGACGACCCACGGGGCCCGCAAGGGTCTGGCCGATACCGCGCTTCGCACTGCGGACGCCGGCTACTTGACGCGACGTCTCGTGGACGTCGCCCAAGACGTGATCATCCGTTCGAAGGACTGCCAGACGAACGAAGGCGTTTACGTGAACCGCATCGTCGACGAGGGCGAAGTGATCGAAACGATCGGAGACCGCATGTACGGGCGTGTCTCCCTCGCGACGATCTTCGATCCCACGACCAAGGAGGCGATCGTCGAGTACGATGCGATCGTCGAACCTGACCAAGCGGTGAAGGTCACCGCCGCCGAAAACCTGTTCGTCGCCCGCATGGACGCAGCCGAAACCGAAGAGGAGAAAGAGAAGATCGTCAAGGAGTTCGAGGGCCTCGGCTTCGTCTTCTCCGATCACGGCAAGCTCTCGGTCAAGCTACGCAGCCCGCTGACTTGCGAACTCGAACAAGGCATCTGCGCGAAGTGCTACGGCATCGACCTGTCGAGCCGCAAGCTCGTCGAGGTCGGTGTGGCCGTCGGCATCATCGGCGCCCAGTCGATCGGCGAGCCGGGAACGCAGCTCACGATGCGCACCTTCCACACCGGAGGCGTCGCGGGTTCGGCCACGATCGCTCGCACGAACCAGTACAAGACCGGTAAGTTCATCAAGCAGTTCTTGGAGGACTTCGGCACTGCGACGGGCACCGACCTCAAGGAGTTCGATCCGACCAAGCTCCTCGAATCGCAGGAGGGCGCCGTCAAGGGGCTCTTCGTCCCGAAAGAAGAGAAAGAAGAGGACCCGAACGCCAAGAAGAAGCCGGTGCGGCAGACGAAAGCCGCGCAGAAGGCGCTCGAGCGGGCCGACACCGAGTCGAAGAAGCTTTGGGATCGATCCCGAAAGACCTTCTTCTACACATGGACGGGTGAGTCGAGCGGTATCGTCCGCGTCGAAGAGATCTTCGAGGCCCGAAAGCAGCCCCGAGGAAAAGCGATCATCTGCCCGGTGACGGGTACGGTCGCGGAAATCCAGGACTCGCAATATGGTCGCTGGGTCATCGTCGACGCCGAGGTTCAGGTCGCCGGACCGATGAAGGATGCCTACCTGGCCGACAGCCAGCCGTGGGCCGGAACCGAGGCGGAAGCCGCCCTCGATCGCCTGATCGGGCAGAAGCTCACGACCGCTACCCTTCAGGTCCTGCGCAAGCACAACGTGCAGTCGGTTCGGGTGTTCTATCCGATCCTCGTTCCGCCGCTCGGCCAGCTGCCGATCAAGCGGGGCGGCAAGGTCATCAAGGGCGACCCGCTCACGGTCGGTCCGCGCGATCCGCACGAGGTCCTCGAACTCGCCGGCGCCGACGCCGTCTACGAGTACTTCATCGAGAACCTGCAGAGCGTGTACAAAGCGCAGGGCGTCGATATCAACGACAAGCACATCGAGGTCATCATCCGGCAGATGCTGCGCAAGCGGCAGATCAAGGAGCCGGGCGACACCCCGTTCCTGCCCGGTCAGATCGTCGATCGCTTCCGGTTCATTCGCGAGAATGACAAGGTGCGCCAGCTCATCGCGGCAGGCCGCAAGATCAAGTACACGGACCCGGTGTCCGGCGAACAGGTCGAGCGCGACCCGAAGGAGGCGACCGCCCAGTGGATCCTTCTCGGTATCACCGAGGCTTCCTTGGCCACCGACTCGTTCCTGTCGGCCGCGTCGTTCCAGAAGACGACCCGCGTCCTCACCGAGGCTGCGGTGCGGGGCAAGAAGGACGACCTCGTCGGCCTCAAGGAGAACGTGATCATCGGTCGGCTGATCCCAACCGGTACCGGCGTGCGCCAGTATCGCGATGTGACGATCGAAGTCGATCGCTCGGCTCCGAGCTGGGCTCACCAGTCGCTCACCGCGCTGGTCGAGACCGACGATCGGGCTCCGGAAGACGATCTCGGCCTTCTCGGCTCGGTGTCGCTCGCGGATATGGCGAGCACCGAGTTCGAACAGGAAGGCGAGTAGGAACGCGGCGCAACAGTAAGCCCCCTCCCGCATGCGGGAGGGGGCTTCTTTAGTTTTTTTGGCGTCAGCGACGCCGGATTTCGCGCAGGATCGCCTCGATCTTCCGGTCCTGCGCCTCGAGCCGCGCCTTCAACGTGCGATTCTCCTGGCGGAGGGCTTCGATCTGGTTCTGCTGCTCCTTGACACCTTCGACCAGCACGGCCGTCAGTCGACTGTACTCCATGCCGATGGCATCGACACCGTTTTTCTCGTAGCTGACGATCTCGGGCAGTACTTTGCCCACGTCCTCCGCGACGAAGCCGATGTCGGGCTTCCCATCGTCTTGCCATTGGAATCGGACACCGTCGAGCGCCTTGACGAGTTCCAAGGCGTTCGAGAGGGGCCGGACCTGGTCCTTCCATCGCCGGCTTGAGGATTGGTTGAAAATGCGGGCGTAGATGTCTCCATATCCGCCCGAAGTGTATTGGAGCGACAGCCGGCGATCGACGTCGTTCGCGAGGCGAACATTGAAATCCGAGTTCGCGGGACCGAAGTCGATGAACGGGAATCCCTGCTTGATCTCAAGCGTCTGAACGGTCGCCATGCCATTCACTTTCGTATCGCCCTCAACCTCGAGCGCTGCTTCCCCGGGGAAGGTCCCGATGCCGACCCCTCCGTCCATTCGAATGCCGTAGTCTCCGCTCAAAATCAGGTAGCTATTGGCACTCTCGACGATTGCGTCGAACGCTGCTGCGCGAAGCACCAAGATAGTGCCATTCGAGAACGTGTTTGATATCTCGTGCTGAGTCGTAAACCCTGCCCGGTGATAGAGTATCCCGTCCGACATTCTAAGTTTGCCACCCGTGATTTTCGACAGGCTGTTGCCATCCGTAGCCAGCTTCTTGCTTGTGATAGCCTCGTCCGGAACGTTGAGAGCGAGGTTAGCTTGCCCCGAGAAGATCGACCATGGCACGCTGACGATCGGCTGGCGCGGACCGACGCTGGTCCCGGCGATCGAAATCTGGAGGTAGGCGATGCCCTGTTGGAAGACGCTCTGGGTCAACGCGGGCATCCCTGGGATCGAGGTGTCGCCGAGCATCACCGAGAAGATGCCGCCGTTCCGCAGGATGACCGTGTAGGTCGAGAGCGGCCCCGCCGGGGGCCACAGACGCGTCCCTCCCGAGGCGCTCGGGAAGATCTCGAACGCGACGCTCGCCGTCGGGCTGGTCAGGGGCAACCCGTTGGGCTGGGTGAGGCGCCCCTGATAATGGACCATCATTGGGGCGGACTGAGCGTGGGCGATCACCCCGGTGAGGGCGAGGGCGGCCACGGTGGCGAGATTCCGGAGGGCTTTCATCGTTTTGGATTCTCCTCGTCAGCGGGCGGCTTTCGACTCGAGCGCGCGGAGCCGCGCCTCGAACCCCGCGTTTTGGCGGCGGAGCCGCTCGTTCTCGCGAGTAAGCGCCCCTTGGTGCTTTCTCAAGGCGTCGATCTGGTTCTGCTGCTCGCGGATCGCTTCTGTGGCTAGCGCGTCGAACTCGGAGGTGCTAAGGCCCTTGTACGTTTCCGTCATTTGAGAGACCCAGTTAGGGAAAACGGCCTCCACTTCTTGAGCGACGAACCCTACCCTTCGGCCAGGCGGAAGGCCCTTCAAGAGCTCCTGACGATACTCGTACGAATGGCCATGGAGCGATAGGAGCCTTGGAAGTGCCGATTCGATCGGTCCAAGATTCTTCTTCAGCCGACGGTCCGACGGACTATTCCAGGCAGTGGTTCCTCCGGCCGGGCCATTTGAATACAAGGTATAAGTCGCGCTTGGTCCGCCGCCAACCCCTAGCTTGTTCGTAAAGTAGGAGTTTCCATCCGATTGAATTCGAAACCGATGCGTCAGTGGAAATCCGACTCCGGGCCTGGTGTAGAAGTCCAAGCTCCCGACCTGATCCGTACTCCCGAAGACCAGACTTCCCTTGATCGAAGCCATCGGGCTGCCAGCGTAAGCAGAAAAGGAGAGTTCGCCGCCTGCGCCCCCCACATTCCCGCCTTCGCTCAATTGTAGAGTCGTAGAAGCGACGTTCGTCCCGATGCCTACGTGGCTGTTGGGGCCGATCCACATGGCGGGTGATACGCCTGTGGCTGGAAACGCAGCGATATCGAGCCCACCGTTGAAATACCCAAACCGGAAAGACTGTGTCTGGGTGTTGTTCCGAATGGCCAGCCCCTGCTCGTACGCGCCTGGGGAGGTGCGAATCGTAAGCGGGTCAAGCGCCGACGCGCCGTATAGGGACACGAAACCACTCAGGAGATTGATCTGCAAGGGGATTCCGGAGTAGTTTCCATTGGCGTAGCGAAGCAACTTGAGATCGTCGTTACTGCCCCCAACATCCGATCGTTGTCCCCAGACCCATGAGTTGCCATACCCAACGCGGTTGATCTCCAGCGACGGATTGTGACCTCGAATCCTTAAGTTGCTACTATTCCCGACCACATCAAGATAGCTAACCTGGTTTGGATCGCCAAAGGCCGTGTAGGGGGCGACGCCATAGAGTCCATTTCCTGGCGCGTCGAGATAAAGCCTCCCTTCCGAGACCTTGGCAAGGGAGGTTCGATCCAAGGCGAGATCATTCGATCCGACGGTATTGTCCTGGATCTTGGCCGACGTGACCGCGTTATTCGCGAGCTTCGGCGTCGTAATCGCGCCGTCGATCACGGTGTTCGCCTGCTGGGAAAGGATCGACCACGGGACGCTGACGATCGGCTGGCGCGGACCGACGGGTTGGGCTTGCCCATGAATCGAGAGTTCGAGGTAGACGATTCCGGTCTGGAACACGGACTGGGTGAGTCCTGGCATCCCGATCGACGTATCCCCAAGCATCACGGAGAAAATGCCGCCATTGCGCAGGATCACCGGTCGTGGCCCGGAATCCCACAGCGCCGTGCCGCCGGAGGCGGTCGGGAAGATTCGCATTGTGACGGTCGCGGTCGGGGTGGTCAGGGGCAACCCGTTGGCCTGGGTGAGTCGCCCCTGATAGTGAACCATCATCGGGGCCGACTGGGCGTGAGCGGTGATGGCCGCGAGCCCGAGAGCGATCGTGCCAAAGAGTCTCTTCATGGTCTTCATCGTCAATCTCCCGATCGTTCAGCGGCCGATGCGCGCTTCGAGCGCCTTTAGCCTGGCGTCGAGTTCCCGATTCTTTCGCTGCAGCCCCTCGATCTGGGCTTGCTGTTCTTTCCCCGCCTCGATTAGCAGAGCCACCAGCCGATCGTATGCGACGCCAATGGCCTTGCCTTGCTGATCTACGCTCACCACTTCCGGAATTACTGTTGCCACATCTTCTGCGATCAAACCGATATCTTCGCCGCCGCCTTGGGTGGACTTCCAGCGGAAGCGAACCCCCTCAAGACGATTCAGAAGTCCGATCGGATTGCTGATGGAACGAATCTTCTCTTTCAGGCGGCGTGAGGAGTAGTTATCCCACCGATTCGCGATTCCACGCCCGGTAGAGTCGGCAATGTTGGGAAGCGTTAAGGCGTACGTCCCATTGTTATCACCGTTGATCGAAACCTGATTGCCCCGAATGCGCCCTGCAACGTGAAGAAGGGAGGCAGGATCCTCCGTTCCGATTCCGACGCGTCCCTGAGGCGTAACCACCATGCGGCGCACTGAGCCAGTTTGAAAGATCAGCTTGTTGCCCGCCGCGATCCCAGCTTCGCTCCAATGTTGGAACGGGTTGATCCAAACTACGGTTCCGTCTTGATACAGAAGCGTGCCGTTGATTCCGTGCATCCAGCCGCCCATGAAAAGGTCTTGGAGTCGTGCGTTGCCGTTGACATCTAGGCGTTGAGTTGGGCTGCTCGTACCGATGCCGACGTTACCCGAGATGAAGGCGTTGCCGACTCCCCAATCCTGGCCCGAAGGGGCGTATCCTACAAGAAAGCTATTCGCCGTGGAGAGTACCTGTGCGGACGAGACCGCAGAGAACCTCATGCCATACCCTTCCACGAGTCGGACGCTCGCTCGGCCGTCCGGAGCGGAGCCTCCACCCATGAAGTAGAGGCCATTCGTGGCAATACTCCCAAATGTGTCAGTGGAAAGGGAGTAAGGCAACGCAGGGGAAGCGAGGTAGTTGCTAGTGAGCTTGGCAAGGGACGCCGCATCGGAAGCGAGCCTAGTGCTGTCTATGGAGTTGACGCTGATCTTCGGTTGCGAGACCGAACCATCTGCCAACTTCGGTCCCGTGATCGCTCCATCGCTGACGGTTTCTGCCATGTAGGCAAACGGCACCGTCGCAATCTGCTGTCGAGGCGTAAGAGGCGGTGAACCTTGGGGTTCAATCTCGAGCCATGCGGAGCGGAGCAAGCCGTTCAACGTAAAGACCGAAGGCGTAAGGATGGGCATGCCCCCGCTTCCGAGAAGCACCGAAAAGACGCCTCCTCGAACGGGTACGGTGATGGTACCGGAGTCCCAAATTGGGCTTCCGCCAGTCGGCCCGCCAAACAGCCGCAGGGTCAGCGTGACGTTTCCATCGGCGATCGGATTGCCCGTCGCCGTGGTCAACCGCCCCTGGTAATTGATGAAGGATGGGACGGCTTGCCCGTGGGCGAAAGGTGTGCCGGCAAGAGACGCAAAAGTCAAAGCCAAAGCTAGGGTCAAAGTTCTGATTTTCTTATTCATCGTGATGTCCTCTTAGGTTTGATGCCTCTCCGCTTAGTTCACTTTCCGAACAGCCCGAACGCCCTTACCGTGTTGGCCCAGAATCCGTGATTCATGACCAACTGGGGGCTGATCGATTGGTCGCGCCGGAGGGCCGGCAGATAAGGGTTGGCGACGATCGGCTCGCCGAAGGTGCCGTCCACAAAACTGAAGGGTGGGGTTCCAGAACTGACGCTCATCCGCCCGTGACCCGCCGAAATCACCGATGTGGATAGGGTCCACGGTCTTCCATCGCCGTTCGCCCGAACGAGAAGGACCCCGTTGTCGTGGGCGCCGGTGATGGCACCGTCGCCCCAAAAGACTGCCGTGATGAGGTAGTCGATGTTGGCCGGGTTCCCCGGGACATCGAAGTAGACACTTGCCATCCCGAAGTCGTCAGTTCTAACGGGCGATCCCTTGATCGGAAGACTTGGGAAACCGGGAATGCTGTAAAGGAAATGGATGGCGGCGCCTCGAATCGGGGCTCCAGTCGCCGCCACGTTGAGCTGACTACTCAGCAGCACTCTCTGTCCTGGCCGGACGGCGTAGAGCGAAGTGTTGAAGTCATTGTCGAGGGCCAGAGCCAGCGTTGCGTTCGCGGTGGTAGTCAGGGTGGTCGTATTGCTCCCACACCCGGCGAAGTACGGATAGGTATCCCCCGAAAGTCTGCCTGAGTAAACGGCGCGCAACGTCCGTACGCCAACGCCGAGGCGCGGATCGATGTTCCAGTTTGTCGTCGCCACGCCCGAGGCGTTGGTCGTTGCCGGAATTCTGAAGGTGTCACCTCCGTAAGAGACCTCGAATTGGATCTCCTGATTCGCGAGAGGCTCATTCTGGGCATCGTTTGTGGTCAGAGTGCCCTGGAGCGTGACGTTGCCCGCCAGTGTGCCCGTCGCAGGGAGAACGACGAGCTTCGTTGGCAAGTTGTTGACGAATACGAACGTGCTGACCGAGGGGCGGTTGTAGCCGCCGAATACTCCCCGGACCTCGATTCGCTTACCCGCGTCTTGACGGGTGAACGACCTGCTGATCGCAGTGCTGGTGGAAGAATTGATCGGGATCGTAACGGGAATCTGCTCGCTGATTCCGGGCCCAATGAGGTCTATGCGCGGCGCGTTCTGGCCTGTTGGTGAGATCTCTGCCCGCTGATCTTGAGCATAGGTGCCATTTCCGGTTCGATTGAGGTACTGCAGCTCCAGCGTCAAATCCGTGGAAGCCCCCGGGTTGAGGTTGAGGACGGTCGAGCGCACGCCTCCGATCGCCAATCCAGGGTTGCCGTCGCCAAAGGTAATCGCTCGGGCTACAACGGCTTGGCTGCGCTGGTTGCTGTTCGCACGACCGATGAGCGCAATTGAGGGAACTTGGCTGAGGTTCGGATCCGGCGAGAGGGTCTCGAAGTTGTTGAGGCCACGCGCGGAGCGGATTTGGCCCGATGTATAGCCGAATTCGGATGACGCGCGCCCAAAGTTGATCTGCAACATCGGGCCAGGCTGTCCCGCGATGTCGAGGTCGATGACGAACGGCCTGGTTACACCGAAGTCCTGGGACTCGCCGACCAACCGGCCGTTGTCGTTGATCGCGAAGGCCGAAGAGGCACTGCCTATCCCGCCATCCAGACTTCCAAGCTCCACCAGATTCGTTCCGGCCGTCGACAGAAATGCCCGGCGAAGGCTTGTGAAGGTGATAAACCCGACCATCTGGCCGGAGCGATTGACTCCATAGGCGATCGACTCACCCGTAGCGTTGGGTGGCTTGGGAAGAGCCTGCGCCGTCCAGTTCCCCGCAACCAAGGTCCACCGTGCGGCGAATCTCTGTCCATCAGAGCCGGTGACGAACCCACACGCATAGACGTTCGAGCCTGGATCACCGGAGTCTACGGAGAATGCGTGGCTCGCATTGTTGGCGAAGGTGACGCTACCGATCGGGGGCGGATCAGGCAAGGTGGTCACTAATCCGCTTGCAGCTCTGAAGAACGCTCGGGGCACCCCTGACACGAGCCGGTAGCCGACGATATTGCCCTGCTCGTCAATGTCCTGGGCTCGACCGACCCACGTGGCATCGAGCGCAACGCCTGGGTCGGTCGGGGATAGCCATCGAACCGGCCGCTCGACGCCACCGAACACGCCATATCCGACAATCTGCTCAGTGTTGTTCAGCGCCATTGCGACGCTTGCGGTCGATCCCGGGAGAGCCAACACCGCAGGACGAAAGTTCGCCGGAGTGCTATCGGGATTGGTCAGGCCGAGATACCAGTATATCGCTTGGGGAAGACCCGTCTCTGACGTGCTCTGCCAGCCAACAACGAAGTTATCGTCGTTGACATCGAACGCCTGAGAGGAGCCCGCTCCGTTATTGGGAGCTCCAATGTAACGCAGGTTGTACTGATCCTGGGTGTATTGTCCGTGTGCGCCGCCCATGGTCACCAAGACCAAGATGGCCGCAACGCATCCCACTTCAAAGAGTCTTCGCAACACAAGTATCCCCCTGAGGTGATTTTCGAAGCGCTGGTGATGACCGTCGCCCCGAGATTCATGGTCCTTCCGGCGGTTCGAAGGCTGTGACAAGGATCGCACATCCGTGAAACGTGGACCTCGCCTCCATCTCTCCGGACTCCACTATACATGACTTTCTTGCAGGTGCCAAATGGGGCGTCCGGTCTCGACTCCGGGGGCGATGTCGGTGTCGCCGGCCGATATGGCGAGCACGGAGTTCGAGCCGGAAGGCGAGTAGGAACGCGGCCCAACAACGCCTCCTCCGGCATCCGTGAGGGGTTTCCTTCTCTCTTGGCGTCAGCGACGTCGGACTTCGCGCAAGATCGCCTCGATCTTCCGGTCCTGCGCCTCGAGCCTCGACTTCAACTCGCCATTCTCCTTGCGGAGGGTCTCGATCTGGTTCTGCTGCTCGCGGAAGGCTTCGACGGTAAGGGCATCGAATCCCGAATCAAAACTAATCGTCTTGTAACCGTTCGGCTTGGTCACGACCCACTCTGGGAAGGACTCTTCGACCTCCTGGGCAATGAAGCCCCTTCGCATCCCCGGACGTTCGTTGAGCGCCTTCGGGTCCTTGAATCGGTAGTTGACGCCTCGAAGCGACAACAACATCTGGAGGGCGTCGTCCAGGGGTGAGATATCCGTCTTCAGGCGGCGGTCGGAGTTGAGGTCGGCCCATGGGCCTCCACCAGGCTTGAGTGCCGTGCCACAGGTCATGGTCAAAAGGCCGGTGTAAGAACCGATGAGGTTAAAGCTCCGGGCATAGAGGCTGATATCTTGATCGGCTTGTGTACTGACGTTCCAGTTTGCACCGCTACTGTGACCGAACTGGAGCGTTTTCCCACCGTCACCCTGGATGACCAGCTTGTCTTGCGGGTTCGTCGTACCGATGCCGACGTTGCCCGTGCCCGTATTCATCGTGAGGCCCCAGCCGGCACCTTTGCCGCCGTAGAGCCCAACGTATCCTCCTCCCTCGTCCGTGAGCCCGATGCCGCCCGCATCGTTGTTGCCGCTATCGTTGAAGAAAATCCCGCCTGGATATCCGGGAATCGTGTCCGACCGGATCCTCCCATTGACTTGGAGCCGCGCGGTACCGAGGTAGGGCTCCGGTCCTATAACGACGGCCGTTGTGACGCCGTTGGTCGCGATCCGTGCAACTCCGCCCGTCACCAGAAGAAGGCTGCCGGCGTCGCTGGCCAGCTTGTTGCTGGTGACCGCCCCGTCCGCCAACTTCGGCGTCGAAATCGCTCCATCCGCGACGGTGGTCGCCTGCTGGGAGAGGATCGACCAGGGGACGCTGACGATCGGCTGGCGCGGGCCGACGGCGGTCCCGGCGATCGAGATCTGCAGGTAGGCGATGCCCTGTTGGAAGACGCTCTGGGTCAACGCGGGCATTCCCGGGATCGAGGTGTCGCCGAGCATCACCGAGAAGATGCCGCCGTTCCTCAGAACCACCGTATAGCTCGAGAGCGGCCCCGCCGGGGGCCACAGACGCGTCCCTCCCGAGGCGCTCGGGAAGATCTCGAACGCGACGCTCGCCGTCGGGGAGGTCAGGGGCAGCCCGTTGGGTTGGGTGAGGCGACCCTGATAGTGGACCATCATCGGGGCCGATTGGGCGTGGGCGATCACCCCGGCGAGGGCGAGGGCGGCGACGGTGGCAAATTTGAGGAGAATGGACTTCATAGCGGAACTTCCTTAGCGAGCCACCTTCGACTCGAGCGCGCGAAGCCGCGCCTCGAACCCAGCGTTCTGGAGGCGAAGCCGCTCGTTCTCCTTGCGGAGGGTCTCGATCTGGTTCTGCTGCTCACGGATGGCCTCGACGGTCAGGGCATAGATGCCTTCTGGGTTCAGAAGCTTGTAGCCGTTCTCAGCCTGCCGCACCCACTCCGGGAACACCTTTTCGGTCTCCTGGGCAATGAAGCCCATTTTGCGACCAGGATTGTGCTTGGCCATATCCATGGTGTCGCGCCAGGCAAACGTCCTTCCCTTGAGCCGAAGCAGCCTCGACAGTGGGTTCTCGATGTCCGAAATGTCCTTCTTCAGGCGCTGATCACTCCACGCATCCCATAGACTCGAGTTATCTCGCTTATTGGCGCTTCCGTAGATTGAAAGCGTGGCTCCGTTCGGTTCGCCATCACCGATCGCGACAGCTCCGTCGAGGCGTATCATCATCCGTCTCACGAAGCTGTTGCTGGAGGTAGCCGGCCGTGTCCAGAACTCCAGATTGCCGACTTGACCGTTCGAGTCTCCTAGCGACAAGGCACCCTTGATGTATGCGAAGACCGTACGCGAATTTTCTGTCGATGGATAGGCAGAGAAGTTCACGGCGCCACCTGCGTTTGCAGTATTCCCTCCGTTGGACACAAGTAAGTTCCCTTCAACATGGAGGCGCTCCTTCGGGGCCGAACTATTCACACCGACGTTGCCGGTGGAGTTCTGTACCTGGAGGGCGATCCCCTGGTACCCTCCAAGAACGTAGCGAAGAAGCTTGAGGTCACTGTTGTTGCCGCCGACGTCGCTTCTCTGTTCGAGTGTGAACGCCTGTCCGAAAGGCTGCCGGTTGAATTCGATTCCACTTGGCACTCCTGGCGCCCCCAGGAAAGAAACTCGACTTTGACTGGAATCCCCCCAAACGATAAGCCGATTGGCTTCGGACTGCAAGCGCCCGTTCGTGATCTTTCCCAGAGAGGCGAGGTCAGTCGCGAGCCTAGTGCTGTCTATCGAGTTGACGCTGATCTTCGGTTGCGAGACCGAACCATCTGCCAATTTCGGACCCGTGATCGCGTTGCTGGCGATGTCGTTCTCGTTGATCGTGCCGTCGGCAATCTTAGCTGTGGTCACTGCGCCGTTCGCCAGTTTCGCGGTCGTCACCGCGTCATTCGCCAGTTTCGCGGTCGTGATCGCACCGTCGACCACGTTGAGGGCGATGTTCGCCTGCTGAGACAGGATCGACCACGGGACGCTGACGATCGGCTGGCGCGGGCCGACGGGTTGGGCCTGCCCTTGAATCGAGAGTTCGAGGTAGACGATCCCGCTCTGGAACACGGACTGAGTGAGTCCCGGCATCCCGACCGACGTATCGCCAAGCATCACGGAGAAGATGCCGCCATTGCGAAGGATCACCGGTCGTGGCCCGGAGTCCCACAACGCCGTGCCGCCGGAGGCGGTCGGAAAGATCCGCATCGTGACGGTCGCCGTCGGCGACGCGAGAGGCAGGCCGTTTGCCTGGGTGACGCGACCCTGATAATGGACCATCATCGGGGCCGACTGGGCGTGAGCGATCACCCCGGTGAGGGCGAGGGCGGCGAGGTTACTGAGGGTCTTGAGTGGGTTTTTCATGGTCTTCTCCTTGCCTTATTTCTGAAGCGGGGGAGCTTGCAGCGGGCCCGCCGGCTGCCAGAAGCCGCCGAAGGCCCAGATGAACAGATTGGTCATCCAGTTCGGCTGGATGTCCGAAACGATCGGCTGACCGATGCTGCTTTGGTGGGCGATCAGGCCCTGGCCGCTGTTCGCCGGAACGAAGTCGGCCCCGCCGCTGGATACGAGGTAGTCCTCGAGCCGGAGCGGGTTGTCTTTCAGCGGCCGGACCTGAACCACATCCTGAGCCTGTCCCGGCTTCTCCAGGAAGGGAGGCGGCGGACTCGGGTTCGCGAGCCCTCCGTAGACCGCGGTGTAGCGGTAATCCTGATTCGTGATATTGGTCGGCGCGGATGTGAGGAATTGACCGTAGCCTGATGTTCCGACCGTGACGGTTCCGAGCGTCGTGTCGCCACCCCCCGATTCGAGTCGCCGGGTGATGGTCAAGGTCGCACCCGCAATCGGGCTGTTGTCGGCGACACGGGTCACGCTGACCCGGAGAAGGAAGGTCTCGTTCGGACGGACGACGGGCGGGCCGTCGATGCCGACGGCGGTCGTCGACGTCGCCGTCAGCTTGCCATCCGGGGTGCTCCGGCAGCCATCGTAGTACGGATAGTCGGGTCCGGAAGTCCGGCCCGCAAACCGGGCGACGAGCGCCTTCTCTCCTGTTCCGACCCGGGGATCGATCGTCCAGTTGAGGGACGCGAAGCCGTCGCTTCCCGTCGTCGCACTGCCGGCGGCGAACGTCCCGGTGGTCGAGACGATCTCGAACGATACTGATTGGCCGACGACGTTCTCGTTTTCGGTGTCGTTCGTCGACAGGCGGGCTCTTAACTCCACGATTGTCCCGAGGTCGCCGCTCACATCAGTCACGGTGAGTTTGGTCGCCAGATTGCCGATGGTGAACGATCCCGGCTTCGGGTCGTAGCCGTTGATCGCGGGCGTGAGCGTCACGAGACGCCCGGCATCCTGCCTGCGCGCCTGAAGGGTCACGGCTGGTCCCTCATGGGTGAGTCTGAGAATCGACGCCGGAATCGCCGACGTCGGGTTGTCGTTGTAGATCAGGGGAACGCTTGAGTTGATCGTGCCCTGAACGTCTTCGCCCTGGTTGTCGGGGTACGGCGGCTGGACCCCGGTGTTGCCCTGACGCGAACCGGACCATTCGGTCGATAGTCCCGCGCCGAAGTTCGATCCCGCCGAGACAATGCCGCCCAGAGAGACCGATCGCACGCCCCCGATGGCGAGGCCGGGATTGCCGGTGCCTCCGGTCTGGTAGAGCGCCGATCGCGCCAGGACCGCTTGCTCGCGATTACCGGACGAACTGAGACCAACGACGGCAATGGTCGCCTGCCACGTGATGCCGATCCGGGGACGGTTGTTGATGGCTCTGGCCTCGACCATCTGGCCGGAGTAGTAGCCGCGCGTGTTATCGGGCACGCCGCTGTTGAGCGGCTGAATCGGACCGGGAACCCCGGACGCCGCGTCGATGAAGAAAGGCCGGATCGTGCCCCCCGGTACACGGGAAGAGCCCACGATCCGCTCCGTGTCGTTGATCCCGAGTCCCCAGGATTCCTGATCGGTCAGGTTCGTGAATGCGCCCAGGTAGGTAGCCCCGGGGCCGCCGCCGCCGAGAAGCCCGTCTCCGGGCTTCCAGAAGAACGCCCGGCTATAGACGCCGACTCGATAGGAGCCCACGACCTGGCCCAAGCCGTTCACGGCATAGCCTTCGGCATTCCCATTGGCGTCGGCGGGCATCTTGAGGACCTCGACGGTCCACATATTGGGAATGCCAGCCGGCCGGGTCCAGCGTGCCGTATACCAGAGCCCGGTGTTCTGGCCGTAGACCCTGCCGACGACCTGGAAGTTGCCTGTCGTGGTCACCAGCGCGAGGTTCCACGCCCAGGATGCGGTGAACGTCGTCACCGGGCCCGTCGCCGCCGGGAGCGGCAAGATCTCGCTCGATCCGAGGGCGTCCGTCACAAAGGCGCGTGGAGAGGCACTCTCAGGATCGCGAACCCCCGTGATCATGCCGGTGTTTTCGATCGAGAAGGCGACGGTATTCACCCCAAACAAGTCATCGCCTGATTCGAAAATCGCCCGGCTGGAGTAACCCCCTCCGTTCGGCTCCCAGATGACGGCCCGGGTATTCGCCCAGAACGAGCCGGTCGCGGCCCCGTAGCCGGCAAATCCGACGACCTGTCGCGACTCGTTGATAGAACGAGCATCGGTCGCTGCGATCACAGGGAGACCGCTGATGACCGGATCGGGGAGCTGAGCCGGCAGGCCCTGTGGCATCGAGATGTCCCAAGACATCGCGGCCCATCGACCACCACTGAGCGTGGCCCGCCCGACGACCACGTTCTGGTCGTTGACGTCCCAAGGCTCCGATCGGCCCGAGGTCGCCTGGAAGTCTCCCAGGTAGTGCAGGTTGTAGTCATTGGATCCGAGCTGGCCGAAACTCGACACCGAGACGGAGCAGCCAAGAACCGAGAGGAGGAAGCGCAGAAGACGGGGGTGCTTTCCCATGTTTTTGCCTCAGGCTTCACTATACAGCACAAGCGCGGTCGTTGCAATGTGATGCAAATCACGCTCGAATGTGATCCTGGTGCAGGCCCGGTAAAAGGGCGGGGCCATTCAAAGCGCCGCGATTTCGAACGAGGTCGTGAGCATCAGCACGCTAGACTCCGCCCCCTCGCGCACCGTCGATTCGAAGGCGTCGCCGAGGCTGGAGAGAATGTGCGGACCTGGGTCGGTTTGTGTGCTCACGGCCAAGGCCTCCTCGGCCGAACCATGGAGGCGAACAAGCCACGCACCGAGGGCCAGCCCGGCCTCGTGCCAATGGCCTTGGGTCGCGAAGCTCTTCGCCAGACCCTCCATGCTCTCGAGAATCACTTGGGCGTAACCCTCGGGGGCGGACTCCTCCAAAGCTGCGAGAAACAGCCTGACGGCGGCTTCGTGGTCGCCACGGTTCTGTTCGACAAGTCCGCGTAGGAGCAACGCATGGGACTGGACGTAGCGATCGGCCGACCGGGTGGCATAGAGCATCACCTTATCGAGGTTGGCGTTGGCTTCGTCGAATCGTGATTCGCGGCGGTCGATGTCGGCAAGGTTGTAGATCGCGAAGATCTCGTTGACTTTGCTTCCCGCCTTACGGAAGAGCTCCGCCGCGTGCAGCGTCATCTTACGCGCTTCGCTGAACCGCGACATCTTGATGTAGACCAACCCGAGGTTGAGCAGGCTCTCGGCGGCCCGGATGTCGTTTCCGGCTTTCTTCCGCACGAGTCGCGCCTCGTTCAGGAACTTCGCGGCTTCATCCAGGCGGTTGACTTCCCAGGCGAGAATCCCGAGGTTGTTGAGGGCGTTGCCCAGCGCATCGTGATCGGAGAGTTCGATCGCGAGGTCGCGACTTTGCTCGAAGGAATGGCGGGCCTCGTCGTAGTCGCCCTGCATCCAGTGAACGAGACCGAGCGCACCGACGGCGAGCCCGTAGTTCTGGCGGTCGCCTTCAGCTTCGAATGTGCCCAACGCGGAACGGAGAACGAACTTCGCCTGATCGAGGAGCCCGTACTTGTGGAGCAGCACTCCCCTTGCGCTCTGACACTTGGCCCTCGCGAGCGGGTCCTCGGCGAGCGCCTCAGCTTGCTCGAGGCGGCGCAGACCTTCGGCAAACTCCGCGGAGTGTCGCCAGAACGGTTCCAACTGGGTGCAGGCGCGAACGCCTTGCGTTCGGCGGTCTTGGTGTCCAAGCGCGAAATCGACGGCCGCGCGCACGTCTGGCTGTTCCGAGACGAACCACGTCGAATGGTCGAGCGTGTACATATGGGCAGCATCATCAGCGACCCGATCCAGCCGATCGAGGAAGAGGGTCGCGTGCCGATCCTGGATCGTGCCGAGCTCCCCGCTGGTCTCAAGCCGGGTGCGGGCAAAGGTCCGAATCGGCACGAGCATCGAATAGCGCACGCCCGTGTCCGAGCGCCGGACTTGGAGCAGGGAGCGTTCGACCAATTCTTGAAGGAGGTCGGCGACGGCTACGCCCGCGATGAGGTCTTGAGCTGTAGCATCGGTATCGACTCCGATACGTTCGGCCGCCTCCAGATCGAACGGCGAGGCGAACACAGCGAGCCGCCGGAACAGCTTCGCCTCGATCGGATCGAGTTGGCCGTAGGCCCAATCGAGCGCGGTTTGGAGGGGGGCTGCATCGATCTGTTCTTGGATTCGCTCCAGGATATCGCGCGTCCCCAACGCCACTGCGCGTGAAGCGGCCAGTTCGATCGCGAGCGGCATTCCGTCGAGACGGCGACAGATTTCTGCGACCCTCAGGAGCTCGTCGTCACGGGGCGGTTTCATTCCGACCGCGAGCGCACGGTCGATGAAGAGCTTCGTCGATGAGGCGGCAACGATCCGCTCCTCGTCGAGCGCATCGATACCGGGAACTTCAAGGGGATCGAGCGTCAGTACTTGCTCCCCTCCGGCGGCGAGGCGTCGCTGGCTGGTCGTGGCGATGCGGAGGTTTTCGGTGGTGTCAAGGAGTCGTTGGGCCACGCGAACGACTTCCTCGAGCAAGTGCTCGACGTTGTCCAGGATCAGGAGCATCTGGCGGTCGTGGAGGGCCTCGGTGAGGGCCGTTTCGAGCGGTTTTCCGGCGGACTCGCGGACTCCGATTGGGCGGGCTATCTCGGCCAGGACCAGGGCCGGATCGGTCACACCGGCCAATTCGATCCGGAACACGCCGTCCATATACGCTTCCAATTCGCGCCAGGCGAACTCGAGAAGCAGTCGGCTTTTGCCGCACCCCCCCGGCCCGACCACCGACACGAGGCGTCCCGCGGTCAGGTTCCTCCGAATGGCTTCGATCTCGGCTTCTCGGTTGAAGAAGCGACCTGCGGGCTGGGGAAGGTTGTGGGGCGTCTCGACTGCGTTGATGAGGGGCGGAAACTCGGATTGGAGTCCCTCCGCCAGTGGCTGGAAGAGTTCGAGCGCGTCGAAGTCCCGAGGTCGGTGCATCCCGAGGGGCTTCCACTCGCAAATCGGCTTTCGAGCCTGCGAACTGAGATCGAAGACCGTGGAGGACACGACGATCTGTCCGGGATGGGCCATCGCGCGGAGGCGTGCGGTCTTGTTGACGGTCGTCCCGTAGTAGTCGTGGTTCCGGTGCTCCGCTTCGCCGGCGTGGATGGCCGCTCGCACTCGAATAGGTGTGTGCGCGGGCCAGGCCTCCGTCCCGAGCTTTCGCATCAGGATAGTCATCGCAAGGACGGCCTCGCGGACGGTCTTGAACACCGAGAAGGTACTGTCTCCTTCGCCCTTCGTCCGGACGAGCTCGCCGCCGTGAGACGCGACGACTTCGGCGACCATTTCGTCATGACGGTGGAGGGCGCCGGCCATCTCTTCCGGGTAGTCGCGCCAAAGCGCCGTGCTGCCAGCAACGTCGGTCAGCACGAAGACTCGAAAGACCGTTTCGCCTGTCCCCATTTGAATCTCGAGGCCCGAGATTACCGAATCGGGCTCGTTCTACCCGGGTTCGATCGCCGGTTCGCCGTTGGCGAGGCGGCGACGCTCACGGATCACGTCGACCAATCCGAGGATAAGGGTGAGGAGCACCGGACCCGCCATGATCCCGACAGGCCCGAACGCCAACACGCCGCCGAGGAGGCTGAAGAACGTCGTGATGTAGTGCGACTTGATCCGGCTTCCGATCATCCACGGGCGGAGCAGGTTATCGACCTGGGTGATGATGCCAAAGCCGACCGCAAGGAGCACGATCGCCTCGACGACGTGTCCCTGGGCGAAGAGGAAGAGCGCCATCGGGAGGATGATCACGGGCGAGCCGAGGAGCGGAATCACGCAAAGGACAGTCGTCGCGAGCCCCCAGACGATCGGCGACGGGACCCCGATCGCCCAATACGTGATGCCGGCGATCGTCCCTTGGATCAGCGCAACGAGGACAACCCCGATGAACACGGCGCGGACGGTCTCGGCCATTCTCTCGAGGATTGTGAGGGAGGAGTCGCGCGGGAGCGGCATGAGGTCGAGGGTCGGTTCGAGGAGGCGAGGGCCATCGCGGAGCATGAAGAACATCGTCAGCAGCGCGACGATCATGGTCAGAGCCGTCCAGATGATGCTCTGAGCCGCAGGGCCGAGCATCTCGCCCGCCCGCTTGCCGAGGTCCTCGCGGTTCTCCTCATACCATTTGCTGAGCTTGAACTCCTTGGCGAAGGGGGCGACGATCGGGTCGACGAGGCGATCGACGCGTTTGAAGACGTTCTCCTGGGTGAGGCCGCTTCGCCCATCCGGCGAGTCGGCGCGAATCTCGCTGACGACCTCGGTAACTTGGACGTAACCGGCGACGCCGAGTGCGCCGACCGGGATCACGAAGACGAGGATCAGTCCGATCACGACGATCGCGGCGCTTAGGCTCTCGTTGAAGCGCTTGGTCATCCGGACGTAGAGCGGCCGGGTGAGGATGCTCAGGACAGCCGCCCACAGGATCGCGGGGATGAATCGTCCGATCACTAGGAAAGCGGCGATCAGCACGAGCACCATCAGCGCCCAAAACACTTGGTGTTGGTATCGATGCTCGAATGCCGGGGTGTCGCTCATGCCTGCGGGAGATTACACCGCGAGGGGAAACGAGGTTGCGCTCAGGCGGACGGTTCGGTCGATTCGGGTTGGTGCGCCTTCACGGCCGCGATTGCGAGAATCAGCCAGCCGGCAAGGAAACAGACCCCTCCGAAGGGGGTGACGGCCGCGAAGGTCGTCATCTGGGTAACGGCCATGACGTACAGGCTGCCCGAGAAGAGGAGGATCCCCCAGAAGAAACACCGTGCCGACCAGGTCGCGAACCCGGCCGCGATGCGCGGCGCCATCATCGCGACGACAAGAATCGCGACCGCGTGGAGGAGGTGATAGTGGGTGCCCGTCTGGAAGAGAGCGAGTTTGGCCTCGCTGATCCGAGGCTTGAGGGCATGTGCCCCAAAGGCACCGAGTGCTACGGCGAGAAAGCCGTTCAGCGCTCCGAAGAGCAGCTGGGTCTGCATGGCTGGATGGTGACACAAAAGTAAAGTGGCACGTCCTTCTGGTACTTCTCCTCCTCTGGAGGAGAGGTTTCTCGCGGCACTTCTTCGAGCGGGGCCACCTCACCCGGTTCGCTTCGCTCACCGACCTCTCCCCCGGGGGCCGAGAGGTTTGCACGCCCGATCTAGACGCACCCCCCCCAAAAAGGAAATTGGGCCGAGAGCAATCCATCTCTCGGCCCAAGGTAGTGCAGGTAGTCGGTAAGACTACGGACCGTCGCCGTCGGTACCGAAGTTCGCGACGAGGATGTCGAAGTCATCGGAGTCGACGCTGCCCGAACCATCGAAGTCACCATCGGGGCCGGGGCCACCGAAGTTCGCGACGAGGATGTCGAAGTCATCAGAGTTGATGAAGTTGTCGTTGTTCGCGTCGCCGTTGACAAGGTTGAACACGAGACCCGTCACGTTGCCCGCGGTCGTGTCGATGGTCAGCGTGCGGCGGAGCCACGTGCCGGTCTTCATCGACATCTGGTACACGCCGGCGGTCGCGGGCGTGTCAGCCACGAAGTTGCCAGCCGGATCGACGGCCTCGACCTGCTGCGCCACGAGGTTGCTGCTCGTGTCGTACCACTGGAAGTTCACCGAACTCGGCGTGGCCGCGACGTAATTGTTGAACAGGATCTGACCGGTTGCGGTGACAGGATCGAGCGTCGTCTGGAAGCCCCAGTAGACGTTCATAACCGGGGGCGGCGTCGAGAAGGTGAAGGTCGCGCCGGGCGGGTCGTTCTGCACGAACGAACCGGCGGCCGTCGAGATCCAGCCCAGGTTTTGGCTGCTGCCCAGTGCGGGCGGGTTGAAGAGAGCCTGCCCGAGCTGGTCGAGGTTCGCCAAGGTCGCGGTCGAGCCGCTGGCGTTGTCGAACGTCATACAAGCCCACATGTTGCCGTCGGCCGGAAGGACGAACTGGCCCGCCGTCGTGATGTCCGTGAAGAACGTATTGACGGTTCCCGGATTGAAGTTGATCGGGTTGAACGAGTACCCGATGATGTACGTGCCCGGTCCGCCGCCGGCTCCGTTGTTTCGATAGAACCGAACGCGGGGGCGAGCCGTGAACGCGACGGTGTCCAGGTTCGAAACGCTGAACCAGAAACGATTGACGTCCTTGCCCCAGGCGTAGATCCTGGTCTTGACATCGTCGCCGACCATGCGGGTGATGGTGCCGGCCGCCCCTGTGTTGCTCAACACGAACCCGCTATAGGCTGAGCCCTGGATGTTGTCATAGGCCATCGTCGCCTGCGGGTTGAACACTTGCGGCGTACCGGAAACGGGGAAGCTCTCCTGAAGATGTGCGGTTGCCGGGATATCGGTAACCTGCGCAAAAGCGCTCGCGGAAACGACACCGGCGATCGCCAGCGTCATGAGTCGGGTGGTTGAATTCACCTCTCGTAACCTCCAAATGAAGACTTGTAATCTGCTACGTTGGGGATGCAGGGGAGGTGGTCGGAGGCATGCGATGGCCCCGCGACGACCCCGCACACTGACATCAGAAACAAACGACCATCGAGCTTCACACGATCCGGAGGTGGGGCCGGAGCGTCTTCTGCTCGAGGCACTCAACAGAATGCCTTCACTAGCTTATCACAAGGCTCCCGCCAACGCAACGGATTGGGAAAGTTTCTGGCAATTGCTGACGAAACTCGCACAACTACCGGGGGATGCCTCAAGTTGACGGCACATGTGTGAGTCCGGCGGAACTTGCGGTGAACACCCAGGCCCGTTCGACGTCGAACCGCCCATGCTTGCCTTGATCGCCACGGTCCTCCTCGCGCCGGCGCGCACCGAACTTGCCCTCCAAGTGGGTTCCGACCGTCGAGAAGCGATTCTCCACGTCCCGGCGGCCTCCCAGCCGGCTCCCGTCTTCTTCGTGTTTCACGGTCACGGAGGACGGGCCGTGAACATGGAGCGTCGGAACCAGTACGAACGTCTTTGGCCCGAGGCGATCGTGGTCTACATGCAGGGTTTGCCCGCGCCGGGACGCAACGACCCCGAAGGCAAGCGCACCGGATGGCAGAAGAACCCGGGCGAGCTCGGCGATCGCGACCTCGCATTCTTCGACGCGGTGCTCGCCAAACTCCGCAAAGAGCAGGCGATCGATCCGCGCCGCGTCTTCGTCACCGGTCACTCGAACGGCGGCCGCATGGCGTACCTCCTCTGGGCGAAGCGAAGCGACATGATCGCCGCGGGAACGGCCTCCGGTTCGACCGGTCGAGGCTTGATCGCGGGGACCACGCCGCGGTCGTTCCTCGTCATCGCCGGCGAGAAGGACGAGACCACCCCGTTCGAGAGCCAGAAGCAGAGTATCGCGGAATTGCGGTCCCTCTTCGGCATCGACGGTGCCAAGCCGGAGAAAGTCGGGTCGCTCGAAATCGAGAAGGGCAGGCACGGCGTCGAGCTCGGCACGATGATCTACCCCGGGGGGCATCAGGTGCCGCCCCAAGCCGCCGAGGCCGTCGTCGCCTTTCTCAAGCGCCAGCGCATGCCCTGATCGGCGTCACAATGGGGGGATGAGCCCCGCCGCCACGCGCCCCACCCTCGATCAGATCCGGTCCCAGTTTCCTGCCCTTGCCTCGTCGACCGTGTTCTTCGAGAACGCGGGCGGCTCCCAGGTCCCGCAGGTCGTCGCCGACGCGATCCGGGATTACTTGCTGGATTCCTACGTGAACCTCGGTGCCGGCTACGCCGAGTCGCGCCGCGCGACCCAAACCGTGGACGAGGCTCACGACTTCGTGAACCTCTTCATGAACGGGACCGGCACCGGCAAAGTGATTCTCGGGTCGTCGAGTTCGGGCCTGATCCGAATGCTCGCCGACTGCTATGCCGAAGTCTTGCAGCCGGGCGACGAGATCGTGATCGGGCAGAGCGGGCATGAGGCGAACATCGGCCCCTGGGTGCGATTAGAGCGCATGGGCGTCCGCGTGCGGTTCTGGAACCTGGATCGGACCACCCAGAGCCAGCCGATCTGCGAACTCGAGGAACTCCTCAACGAGCGGACGAAGATCGTCGCGTTCGTCCACGTTTCGAACCTTCTCGGCGAGGTCGTCGACGTGGCCGACATCGCGCGGCGCGCTCACCATGTCGGTGCCCGCGTCGTGGTCGACGGGGTCGCGTACGCGCCTCACCACGCCATCGATGTGGCGGCCTGGGACGTGGATTGGTACGTCTATTCGACCTACAAGGTGTTCGGGCCCCATATGGCGGCCCTGTACGGGCGCGCCGACGCGATCGCGGAACTGACGGGACCGAATCACTTCTTCATCCCGTGCGACTATGTTCCGGGGAAGTTCGAGCTCGGGTGCATTAGCCATGAAGGGTGCGCCGGACTGCTCGCTTTGGGCGACTACCTCGCGTTTCTCGCGGGGACGCCAGGCCAGCCGGTGACCCGAGAGACTGTCACCGCCGCCTTCGAGGTCGCGGCCTCCTATGAACGGCCGCTTCAGGCGCGCCTTCTCGACTACCTGTCGCGCCAGCCCGGCGTCCGGATCGTCGGCCCCGCCCACGGCGGTCCCGAGCGAGTCGCGACGATCAGCTTCGTCCACGACCGCGTCTCCCCACCCGAGATCAGCGCGGCCTGCGACGCGGCGGGAATCGGGATGCGGCATGGGCATATGTATGCGTACCGGCTTTGCGAGGGCCTGGGGATTGCGCCCGATCCCGGCGTGATTCGGGTCAGCATGGCCCACTACAACACGCCGGACGAGGTCGAGCGGCTGATCGCGGTCTTGGACGGGGTGTTGGGCTGACCTCGTGTGTTCCGTCGAGTAGGCCGTCGATGTTCGACTCGTGAAAGTCCGGCATAATGAGCGGAGATCAAGGACGAATTGACGAATCTCGTCCGTCCTAGTAAAATGGAGCCCGGCCCCAGGATGGGCCCTGCAGGAGGAATGCAAGCATGAAGCGATTCGGCATGGTGGCGGCCGTAGTTGGACTGGCGGGGGTCGCGAGCGCCCAAATGGGAGACATCACCCCGGTGAACCTGGCTTTCCGGGTCGGCGTGGCCTATCCGCTCGATGATGCGACGCGGGATTTGACCAAGACCCTGATCGGGGTCGGCGCCGACTGGTATCTCACCACCCAGTATCTCAAGGATTCGGACACCTACATCTCGTTCGACTGGCTCGGCAAGAGCGGCTCGGGAGCCAAGGGCAACATCTTCCCGATCCTGGTGAACCAGAAGTGGTACAACAAGAACATCACGTACTACGGAACGCGGTCTTACGTGTTCGTGGGTGCCGGCATCGCAGTCGTCGACGTGAACAACACCAAGACCACGATTGCCGGCCGCATCGGGTTCGGCGTGGAGTTGGGACCGAAGCTCTTCGCGGAAGCGAATCTGCTCGTCAGCGACAACGCCGGCGGAGCCAAGGCGAACAGCGCCGGCGTCTACTTCGGCTACAAGTTCTAAGCTCACCGTCGCCCAACGAAACAGTGCCCCTCACGGACTCCGCGAGGGGCACTGTTTCGTTGTGGCGAGGGGTCCTACTGGTCGCCGTACTGCCCGAAGTTCACGACGAGGATGTCGAAGTCGTCACTGTCGACGCGGTCGTCTTCATTGAGGTCTGCCGTGCCGACCCAGTTTTCTCCACTCGATTCCTTGTCCGTTCCGAACTGGCGGACGAGCTGGTCGAAGTCGTCGCTGTCGACCACGTTGTCTTGGGTCACGTCGCCGTTGATCAGGTCCGGGTACAGGAGCGTTTCCCCAGAGGTCAGGTTGGCTTGGATCGTTCGCCGGAGGTAGTGTCCGTATCGGAACGACACTTGGTAGGTGCCGGCCGGGAGGTCGGGCAAGACTTCGAAGGTGCCGTACTCGCCGATGCCAAGATCCACAACCGGAACCACCGTCGAGTACTTGACGTCACCGTTTTGTCGCACTTCGATCTCGAGGGGGCGCCCTTCGGTCGACGCGAGATCGGGCAACGTCACGATGCCGTGGAGCCGTTGAGCAGGAGGCATCGTGATCCGGAGAAAGAACGCTTCATTCTCGCCGTTCGGATTGACGCCCCACCCAACCATGTTGAGTTCATCGTTGTTGTGCGGTCGGATGTCGCTGATCCTCTCGATCTTCCAACCCGGGGCAAAAATGCCGTCCAGACTCATCACGTTGTCGATTCGGCGCATTCCGTTCACGTTGTCCCACAACCAAGCCCAGGCACCTTGATTCGTGCTGGCGACGCCGGCGACGAAGCGGCCCGATGGGTCGATCGCGGTCGCCTGGGCATTCCATGCGCCGGGGAACAAGCCGAGGTCCTGGATCTGCATCCCGTTCCATCGAACGGCCCGATCGCCGGCGTTGATCACACAGGTTCCGGCGATGATGCTGCCGTCGCCATTGACGGCCGCCGCGTTGCTGGTGGTTGTGTTGGGGAGGATTGGGAGTTCGACAAGTACGTTGTTCGCCCCGACCTTAAACGCTCGGTCATCCGGGCCGAACTTGGATCCGTTGCCGACGATGATCTGGCCGTTCGCGGAGATGTCCGTGGCGTAGCTTCTGTCGGGGCCTCCCGGGAAGTCGCCAAGGTCGAACCTGAGGCCGTTCGTGAATCGCACGGCCCGAATACCATTGGATCCCGTACCCCAGCCGCACGAGACAAGGCCGCTGTCCGATGACGCGCGCACGATGCTGTGGTAAGCGCCGCCACCGAGATCGCCTAGGCCGCTCGGAGTTCCGGGGCTCGTCCAGATCGTCCCCTCCGGACCGCTCGCCGACTGCGAGAACCCGGCGATCATGGTTCCGGCCGCATTGACCGCGTTCGCACGGGAGTAGTCGTAGTTACCGAGCAGCGTGATCAGCGGAACGGTCGTGTGGTTGACACGGAAGGTGCAAGCGACCTCGGTCCCGCTAAGCCGGCCCGAGCCGACGATGAGGCCCGTGTCGGAAATACCGAAGGCGAAGCTCACGTTGGAACCGCCAGGAATGAAGCCAAGCGGTTCGAATCCGACGTCGGCTCGGGCGACACTGGCGATGGCGACCAGACTGAGAAGCGTAAGTGATCGAGTGTTCATGTTGATTTGACTCCTTTGCAGCTCTCTTGAGCGGCGTTGGAGTCATCGTCCCACCCGATCGCAAATTGTCCGTGAATTCTCCGTGAAAACCGAGAAGTTCGTCGACAAGCGGTCGCCGACAAAAAAAGAGCCCCCACACCGAGGTGCGAGAGGCAACGGAGTGTCGTGCGAGAGTCTTATCGTGGATCCGATTGAGTCTCAGCCGGAGACTCGATCGGCTGGACGATCGCATGCGCAGTTTCGATCGAGAGGGGTCGGTCCCCATTCGGCTGGGCCGGATGGGCGGTGCCGTCAGCCCCGATGCGAAGATCACATCCCATGTGGAAGTAGCGGTCGGGCTCAAGTTCGGTATTGAACGTCATGGTCCAGGACCGCCTCGTTGGACGTTCGGCTTGCTTCGCTCGCGGGGTTGCGGCGTTGCGGCTCTGAAAGTGAGGTTCATTCGAAGTGTTTTCACTTGGACTCCTGGTTCGCCTAGCTCCGGCGTTGGATCCTTCGTCCGCCACCGGGCGTTGAGGTTCGACTTTGCCACGTTCGTACCCGACGCCGGGGACGCGCCCTCAGTGTCAGCAGCGTCAATGAAGGGTGCCCCTTCGCGAATCCGCGAGGGGCACCCTTCTGCGCGACCGATCCTACTGGTCGCCGTACTGCCCGAAGTTCAGGACGAGGATGTCGAAGTCGTCACTATCGACGTAGTCGTCTTCATTGAGGTCTGCCGTGCCGACCCAATTCTCTCCACTGGATTCCTTATCCGTTCCGAACTGGCGGACGAGCTGGTCGAAGTCGTCGCTGTCGACCACGTTGTCTCGAGTCACGTCGCCGTTGACCAAGTCCGGGTACAGGACGACTTGACCGGAAGCCAGGTTTGCGTGCAGCGTTCGGCGGAGGTAGTGGCCGTAGCGGAAGGACACTTCGTAGGTGCCCGCCGGGAGGTCCGGATAGACCCCAAACAAGCCGTCCTCGCCGTAGCCGAGATCCTCAAGCGGAACCACCGTCGAGTACTTGACGTCGCCGCTCTGTCGCACCTCGATCTCGAGGGGACGCGCTTGGGTGGAGGCGAGATTGGGCAGCGTCGCCACTCCCCAGAGGATCTGCACCTCCGGCTTCATGATGCGCGCATAGAAGGCCTCCTCGTCGCCGTTCGGGTTGACACCTTTCCCTACGATCTCGAGCTGATCCGAGGAGAACTCGCGAATGTCGCCGACGAACGTGAGGCGCCAGCCTGGGATGAAGATGCCATTCTGATTCAGAACCGAGGCGAGCCTGCGGATCCCATTGACCTTGTCCCAAAGGAAGGCCTCGGTCCCCAGTCCGGACTCGGAGTTCCCTCCGACGAATCGACCCGACGGGTCGATCGCGGTCGCATGGCTTGCATTTGGACCGCCGGGAAGGTCGCCCAGATCGTCGATGCCGTTCCCGTTCCATCGAACCGCGCGAGGACCCAACGGCATGTGACATGAGCCCACGACGAACACGCCGTTACCGTTGGTTGCAGTGGCAGAGCTGCTGATCGCGCCAGGGAGGAGCGGAAGCTCGATCAACGTGTCGTTCGGACCGGTTTTGAATGCTCGGTCATAGAGGTCGGCGCGCGAGCCGACCCCCACGATCACTTGGCCATCACCAGAGATATCAAGCCCATTGCTGTAGTTCGGGCCGCCGCTGAGATCACCAAGACTCAGTTTCTGGCTATTGACATATCTGAAAGCGTATCGACCTGAAGCGTGGGTTCCCGTGCCGCAGGCCACGAGGCCGTCGTCGGAAATCGAGCTCAAGATGCTGTCGAAGTCGCCGCCGGGAAGATCACCGACACCGAGCGTTAAGCCAGGATAGTTCCAAATGCATCCCTCAGTTCCGTTGGCGGAGGAGGCTCTTCCCACGATGACGGTGCCGCTCTGATCGACCCCGTAGGCGCGTGAGGTCAGGAAACCGCCAGGGAGATCGGGCAAAGCGACGGTGTTGCCGCTCAAGAGGAACCGGCACGCCGTCTGAACTCCATTGAGATCGGCATATCCGACGATGACTCCGCCTGAGCTCAGCGCGAATGCGCAGCTGTTGACGGACCCCCCAGGGAGGTCGCCGAGGGGCGTAAAGGTGAGGTCAGCCTGGGCAATGCCAGAAACGGTAGCGAGACCGAGAAGAATCAGTGATCGAGTTTTCATGAGGTTTGACTCCTTTGCTGCTGCGTGGAGCGGCGTTGGAGTCATCGTCACACCCGATCGCAAAATGCCCGTGAATTCTCCGTGAAATCCGGAAAATGGCGCGACAAGCGACCTTACTGGGGTCGGAGACTGATCGAGGTGAACGAGACCAGCTTGCCGGGAAGGTTCCAGGTTTTGCCGGTGCGCTGATTGCCGACCGACGCAGTAGTGATCCAGACTTCGCCCTTGCCGAGCGGGGTGAGTTCCCGTGTCGAAATGGTCGCCCAGAGGTCGCGAGTCCATCCGTAGTCGACGTCCTGGCCCGTGCACCGCGTCACCAGCCTTGCCCCACGCCAATCGACTTCTTGGACGGTGTAGCTTCCCCCGTTCGTACTGTTTCCGGTGAACGCGACCACCCAGGCCCGCCGCGTCGCCTTGTCCTCGCGCACCTGTTCGAGGCTGAAGTTCTGATCGGAAAAGTCCTCGCCTTTGCTAGCCCCGCTCGAAGTCAGTACATAGCTCCAGTCGAAGGGCCACTGCCGGACCGTGACCGTCAAGCTCGCGCCCGCAGAGCTCCACTTCTTGTCACCCTTCCAGCCGTTGTCGACCGGCTCGACCTTGCGGAGCTTGCCGTCCGTCACCTGGAAGTAGTCCTGCCCCAGTGCGTACACGGGTCCGCCCTCCCGGGCGTTGCCGCTCACGCTCGGGACCACGTAGTCGACCTTCCCGATCTTCTTCCTGTTCTTTCCGTCCACCGTTCCGTACCAGAGGTCGGAGACCTCGTCCGTGCCCTGTATCCACACCAGGGCGTTCTTTGAGACCCATCGGACGGCGGAGCACTCAAGGGTGCCCTTGGTGAACGCCTTCCGACCCTTCCCGTCAATTCCGCTCAGATAGACCTGACTATGGGTCTTGGTCTTGCCATCCGTGCTGTAGTATCGCGCGGTGTACGCGAGGGCGACGGTGTCCGCGGGAGCAAGCGCGACGGCGGCGAGAAGAGCGAGCATGAATCGAGGCTACCCGGTCAAGTCGCGCACAACGACTTCAGGACCGCGAGATTCTCGCCATGGTGGGTTTCTGCATCGGGGGTCTCCAGCAGGATCGGCGTCTGCTCGAACCGAGGATCGTTGACGAGGCATCGGAAGGCCTCGAGGCCGATCTCGCCCTTCCCAATGTGCTCGTGACGGTCCTTCCGCGATCCCAGCCCATGCTTGCTGTCGTTAGCGTGGATCGCCTTGATCGTGGCGACTCCCACGAGGCGGTCGAACTCGGCAAACGTCGCTTCGTACGCCTCCGGCGTGCGGATGTCGTAGCCGGCCGCGAAGATGTGGCACGTATCGATGCAGACACCAAGTCGCGTCGGTCGCTTGCAGAGATCAAGGATCGTCGCCAGCTGCTCGAATCGCCAGTTGAGGCAAGAACCTTGGCCAGCGGTAGTCTCCATGAGGAGCGTGACGGTCTCCGGGGTTTCGGCAAGGATGGTGAGGGCTGATTCGGCCACGCGGGCCAGCCCAACTTCCTCACCCTGCCCGACGTGAGCACCCATGTGAGAGACCACGAACGGGATGCCATACCGAGCGCAGCGCACGATCTCGCCGGAGAGCCCACCCATGCTCTTCGAACGGAGCTCCTCATCGGGTGCACAGAGGTTGATGAGGTAGCTGTCATGGCTGACAAGCGAGTGGATCGCGGTCGCTTCCTCGGCGGCCAAGAGATCTTGGACCATGGTGTCCGTGACCTCCTTCGACTTCCATTGTTGCGGGCTCGAGGTGAAGACTTGGACGGCAGTACAACCAATGTCGTGACCGCGCTGGACGGCTTTACCCAGTCCGCCCGCCGTGGGCATGTGTGCGCCTAAGAGTTTTGCCGCCATCGGCTGATTCTGGCATGCCCTCTCGCGGGTAAAAGAGGGCGTGGAACTCTCTCGACGTCGACTCCTCACCGCGGGTGCCGGGAGCCTGGTGCTCACTCTCTTGCCCGTGCCCGGGTTCGCGCAATCCAGCGGGGCCTCGATCGAAGTAGTGGAAAAGCAGCTCAAGGCCAAGCTCTCGGACGACGCCAAGAAGCTTCTCTCGACCTCCCTCGCCGGCCTCAACCAGGTCTCGGCGGCGCGACAACGATTTGCCTTGCCAGAGAATAGCGAGCCCGCGACGATCTTCCGCGCGGTCCCGGCGAGGAAGCTGACCTGATGAGTCCGTTCGCTTCGATCCGAGAGCTTGCCGACGCGATTCGATGGAAGAAAGTGTCGTCCGTCGAGCTGACGACGATGTTCGTCAAGCGACTCGAATCCCTCGGCAAGTCGCATCGTGCGGTCGCTGAAATGACGGAAGAGCATGCGATGGAGCAGGCGAGGCAGGCTGACAACAGCCCTGCCCGAACAATGCTCCACGGCATCCCGTTTGGGGTCAAGGACCTGCTGGCCACGAAGGGCATTCCCACGCGCTGGGGCTCGCCGGGTCACGCCGACCAGGTATTCGATTACGACGCAACCGCCGTCCGAAGACTCTATGAACACGGTGGAGTGCTCGTCGCGAAGCTTGAGATGATCGAACTCGCCGGAGGCGGCAACTACAACGTCGCCAACGCGAGCCGCATGGGTCCCTGTGCCTCCGCCTGGGATAGGAAGCGTTGGGCGGGTGGTTCGAGTTCGGGTTCAGGCGCGGCCACTGCGCTAGGCTGCGTGCCGTACTCGCTCGGCAGCGAGACGAGCGGCAGCATCACGTGTCCCAGTGCATTCAACGGCTGTACCGGCTTCCGCCCGACCTACGGGCGCGTGAGCCGACACGGTGCGATGGCCCTGTGTTGGACGATGGATAAGATTGGGCCGATCTGCCGCTCGGCCGAGGACTGCGCCATCGTGCTGGAGGCCATCGCGGGGCAGGATTCGGCCGATCCCTCGACGCTCGCCCAGCGTCTCGATCTTCGCCCCCGCGGGCGACGTCCGCGCATTGGGCTCTTGAAGGAGCGATTCCGGGAGAACAACGCGGCCGATTGTGAGAAGGCCTATCAGGACGCACTCGACGTCCTGCGGAAGATGGGTTATGAGACGGTCGAGGTGGCGTACCCGGCCTTGCCGTACGGTTTGGCAGTCGAGATCATCGTCAACGCCGAAGGAGCGAGCGCCCACGAGAACTTCATCCGGAGCGAGCGATTAACCATGCTCGCGGATGTCAACCAGGTCGCCGGCTTCGCCGCCTCTCTCGAGACGAAGGCGACCGACTACCTTTGGGCGCTTCGGTTCCGCAACGAAGCGCTGAAAGCGAACGCGATCTGGGACCAGTGCGATTGCATCTTCACGCCGGTTTTCTATCACGCTGCCGTGGCGATCGACAAGCCGTTCGACCAGACCTTCCGCAACATGGGTGGCGACGGCGGACCGGCGAATCTGCTCGGATGGCCCGCGATCGCGTTTCCGATCGGCTTCGAGGACGGCGCGCCGCTGGGCGGCCAGATCATCGCGCCGGCTTACCGGGAAGACGTCTGTCTTCGGGTCGCGCGGGACTTCCAATTTGAGACCGACTTCCACCTCCGCCGACCGGCGGAGGCGAAGCTGGATCGTTGGAGTACGACGTGAAGCAAGGACGGGTTGCCGCGAGGTGACCGCATCCCCGCGTGCGTGTGTTCCATCGGGCTCCGGTTCCGTCCGAGACGGCAATGAACTTCGCTCCGCCCGTGGCATCCTATGACGGGGATCATGGTCCTGAAATCCCATGACATCGACAATCCACGTGTGACTCCCTCGGAACCGCTTGTCGACAAGTTTGGCCGCCGCCACGACTACCTTCGGGTATCGCTCACCGATCGGTGCAACTTCCGGTGCCTCTACTGTATGCCCGAAGCGGGCGTCGAGTGGAAAGAGCGCAGCGAAATCCTGACTCTCGAGGAGATCGAGCGGGTCGTTGCCCTCTTTGGGCGACTCGGTGTGCGCAAAGTGCGCCTCACCGGGGGGGAACCGACGATACGCAAAGGGCTCGTCGACCTCGTGTCGCGACTTGGCAAAATCCCGGGCATCGAGGAGATCCATCTCACCACGAACGGGTTCCTGCTCGCCGACTTGGCGGGGCCGCTACGGGATGCGGGCCTTTGCGGCGTGAACGTGAGCCTCGACTCGCTCCAACGAGACCGATTCGAGGAGATCACGCAGCGGGATGCGCTCGACCGCGTCCTGGCCGGCATCGACGGGGCGGTCGCCTCCGGGATCGCGACCAAGCTCAATGTGGTGGTGATCCCGGGCATGAACGAGGATGAACTCGCCGACTTCGTCCGTTTCGGAGCCCGCCATGGCGTGCAGGTGCGCTTCATCGAGTTCATGCCGTTCTTCGGCAACCCGTGGCGACCCGACCGTGTGATGGGTCTTCGCGAGATTCGCGCCCGAATCGAGGAGCAGTGGCGGCTGAGACCCTTGGCTCGCGGACCTCATGCCGTGGCCCAGGAGTTTGCGGTCGAAGGGCTCCCGACCTCGATCGGGTTTGTCGCGAGCATGACCGACAGCTTCTGCGAGAGCTGCAACCGGCTGAGGATCACGGCCGACGGACGGTTCAAGACGTGCCTATTTCTGCCGACCCAGTCCAGCCTGCGCGACCGCATGCGAGCAGGCGCCGACGATGACGCGCTCGCTCGGGCCGTGCGTGCCGATCTCCGAACGAAGTGGCGAGCCCATCCGCCGATGGACCGCTGGGATCGTCTCGATCCGCTCTCGATGGTGGAGATCGGCGGATGAGGGACGTCAGCGCCAAACCGACCACTTTGCGGACGGCCCGAGCGCGGGCCGAGGTCACGGCTGCCAAGCCGACCCTCGAGGCGGTCCTCGCCCACCGCACTCCGAAGGGCGATCCGCTTCCGGTGGCGAAGGTCGCCGCAATTCAGGCGGCGAAGAAGACGGCCGAGTGGATCCCGTATTGCCACAACATTCCGATCGAGCACGTCGAAACTCATTTCGAGATCCTCGACGATCGGATCGCGATCGAAGTGACCGTGGTTTCCGTGGCGAGGACCGGCGTCGAAATGGAGGCGATGACCGCGGCCGCGGCCGCGGCTCTGACGCTCGTTGACATGCTCAAGATGATCGACGCATCGATGACGATCGCGTCGATCCGACTCCTCGAGAAGACCGGCGGCAAGAGTGATGCGCATTCGGTCGATCCCTGGCGAGCCCACGTCCTGGTCTGCTCCGATAGGATCTCCGCGGGCCAATTCGAGGATCGATCGGGCGAGATCCTCGCCTCGGGATGTCGGTCCTGGGGAGCCACCGAAGTCGCGCTCACGATCGTGCCTGACGACATCGCCGCAATCCGGGCTTCCGTCGAAGCGTCGGTCGGTGCCGGTGCCGATGTGCTCCTCGTGACGGGAGGGACCGGGATCGGCCCTCGAGACCGCACTCCCGAAGCCGTCGAACCGCTCCTCGATCTGCCGCTGCCCGGGGTGGTCGAGGCCTTGCGTTCGCATGGACAGGCGCGCCTCGGGACGGCGATGCTCAGTCGGTCGGTGGCAGGGATCATGGGCCGCACCGTGCTCGTGACGGTCCCGGGCTCACCGAGCGCGTGCCGTGACGCGATAGCCGTGCTCTTCCCGGCTCTGCTTCACACCAAGGCGATGCTGCTTGGGGGCGGGCACTCATGATCTCGTTCGAGGAAGCGATCGCGGCTGTCGACTCGGTCCGGCCCTCAACCCAGTCCGTATCGACCTCCGTCGTCGAGGCGCTCGGTCGTCGGACGGCTCACGCGATCGTCGCTCCGTTCGATTCGCCGCCCTTCTCGAACAGTGCGATGGACGGGTATGCCGTCGGCTCGTTGCCCGGTCCTTGGCGATGGGTTGCATCGGTCCCCGCCGGATGTGTTCCGGAGCCGTTGGAACAAGGCCAGGCTGCGCGGATCTTCACCGGCGCGATGATCCCGCAAGGCACGGTTGCCGTCATTCCCCAGGAGGATGCTCGGGAGGATGGTTCCGTCCTGGTCGGTAATGCCTGCGAGGATCGCCACATCCGACGGCAGGGCGAGGAGCTTCGGCAAGGGGATCTCCTCATCCCGGCGGGCACTCGGATCGACCCGCCGGTGCTCTCGATCCTCGCGGCGTTCGGCTTCGATCGGGTCTCCGTCCCGGCCATGCCGCGGGTCGCTCTCGTCAGTACGGGCGCGGAACTGCTCGCGTCCGGGGAGCGCCCGAGCCCAGGGAAGATTTTCGAATCCAATTCGGCGGCGCTGACCGCGGTGCTTCAGACCTGGGGATGCGAGGTGACAAACCTACGGCTCGGCGACGATCCCCGGAAGGGCTCTCTCGCGCTCAAAGGCGCTCTCGGCGCACACGAGGTGCTGATCACGATCGGGGGCATCTCCGTCGGAGATTTCGACTGGGTTCACCAAGCGGTGAGTCAGATGGATTTCGAGACGCACTTCCGCGGAGTCGCGATCAAGCCGGGGAAACCGGTCGCCCTGGGGACCCGTTCGGACGGGAAAGTCTGGTTCGGGCTGCCCGGCAATCCGCTCTCCGCGATCGTCACGTTCAGTCTCTTCGTCGCCCGATTCATGGGAGAAGACCATCCTTGGGTCGATGGCCGGATCAGTAGGCCTTGGGAGTGCAGCGGCGACCGCGAGGAGTTCGTCCCGGCCGATCTGAGTGATTCTGTGCAGCCCCGGAGGGTGGTCGGCTCCCACGCAATCCTCGGAGCCTTAGGCACCACCGGCCTGGCCCGCATCGACGGTAGCCGCAAGGCCGGGGACGCCGTCCTTTACACGCCTTGGCCTTGGGGGAGTCGATGACGGTACACGTGCGGTACTTCGCCGTTCTTCGCGAACGCGCCGGCCGTGAGCGGGAATCCGTCGAGATCGAGCCGATGACCGCTCGCGAACTGGTCGATCGGCTGATTCGCGAACGCGGACTCGGGCTCCCGTCCCCGCTCATTCGGATCGCGGTTGGGGGAGCATTTGTCGAGGACGGGTCAGTGCTCGCCGACGGTGATGAGATCGTTCTTCTTCCTCCGGTGGCCGGTGGCTGACATGTTCCGACTGACCTCCGATCCGATCGTTCCCACGCACCGCAGCGATGACCAAGCGGGGGCGTTCGTGACCTTCAAGGGTCGCGTCCGAAGCCGCAACGGGGGCCGCACAGTCCTCCGACTCGAGTACGAAGCCTACGCGGAGATGGCGCTGACCGAAGGCAACGCGATGGTCGGCGAGGCGATCGAGCGCTTCGGGCTCGTCGACGCCGAGATCGTGCACCGGATCGGCCTTCTCGAAGTCGGGGACACCGCGGTGTGGGTCGAGGTCGCCGCACCCCATCGACGCGAGGCCTTTGCCGCAGCGGAATGGTTGGTCGACCAGCTCAAGTGGCGCGTTCCGATCTGGAAGCGCGAGATCTATGCCGAGGGAGACTCCGGGTGGATCGGGGCCGACGCCCCTCCCGGGGGAGGGAAGTTCGAAGTCGAGTTTGGACGGCGAATGACTTGCCTCCACGAGGTCGGCGAGGCCGGGGCTCGGCTTCTCGGCGAAGCAAGGGTGCTGATCGTCGGAGTCGGCGGCTTGGCGGTCGGTGCCCTTCCGGCCTTGGTCGGTGCCGGGATCGGAACGATCGGACTTGTCGACCCCGATGAAGTCGAGACTTCCAACCTCCACCGACAGACGCTGTTTGCGGCCGCCGACGTCGGTCGCGGGAAGGTCGAGCGGGCCGCGGCTTTCGCCACCAGGCTCCGCCCCGGGATGCGCGTCGAGACGTTTCCGCACGCACTCGAGGCTACGAACGCTGACGCCCTCATCCGAGCGTACGATTGGATCGTCGATGGGACCGACTCCTTCGCCGCGAAGCGGCTTCTGAACGCGGTCTGTCGCCGACACCGAAAGCCCCTCGTCACGGCGAGCGTCCATCGCTGGGAAGGCCAGATCATGACGGTCATGCCCGACGGGCCGTGCCTCGCGTGCCTGTTTCCCCAGTCGCCGCCCGAGGGCTGCGTCGGGACGTGCGCCGAAGAAGGCGTCTACGGAGGGCTTGTCGGGCTCGTCGGCAGCCTACAGGCGACGGAAGTGGTCAAGGGGATTCTGGGGATGTCGATTCTGGATCGGGAAGTCCTGCTGGTGGACCTCCGCACGTCGGACGTCACGCGCTTGGCACGGACTTCTCGTCCCGATTGCGAAGGATGTCGGGGAGAACTGCCGGGGTCGGACGATCCCCTCGAGGTCAGTCGGCTGGAGCAAGCGGCGTCGCGGTTCGGTGCGTACCGCGTCGTCGACATTCGGGAGGTCGGCGAACGGCCGGCGCTGGCGGTGCCGCACTTGCACATTCCGATGAGCCGCTTCGATCCACCTTCGGGCCCGATGGTGCTCGTGTGTGCTCACGGGGTTCGCAGTTTGGTCCTTGCGGCCGAGTTGGCTTCGCTGGGGATCCCGGCCGTCTCGTTGCGGGGCGGGGTGTCCGCGCACCCGGAGCTTGCCGATGCCGGGCCTGGATAGTCCCGTTCTCCTCTTCGGGATCGGGTTTGTCGCGTTTGCTTACAGCATGGTCGGTCACGGCGGGGCCTCCGGGTACCTGGCGTTGCTTGCGATCCTCGCGGTTCCGCCGCGGCCGTCGGCGGTATTGGCCCTCGTCCTGAATCTCGTCGTGGCATCGGTGGCTTTGACGCTCTTCCAGCGTGCGCGCCATCTGGATTGGAAGCTCGTCGCGCCGTTTCTGATCGGCTCGGTGCCGCTCGCCTTCGTCGGGGGCTTGATCAAGCCTTCAGGCCACGTCCACGAGTGGGTTCTGGCCGCGGTTCTGGCCTATGCCGGGGCCGTGATGCTCGTCGCGCCCCCTCGCTCCGAGCGGGCTCCGGCACAACCCGGTCCCGGGCTGGCGATTGCGGTCGGCTGTGTCATCGGGCTTGTCAGCGGCTTCGTCGGAGTCGGCGGCGGCATCTTCCTCAGTCCACTCCTGATCCTCGCTGGCTGGGCGGATGCCAAGAAAGCAGCAGCCGCGGCGGCGGTGCTCATCGTCTTGAACTCGGCGGCCGGCTTGCTCGCCCGAGGCAGCATGACGTTCGCCTCGATCGAGGCGTTCTGGCCGGCCCTGGCGGTCGGTGTCGTCGGGGCGACGTTGGGATCGTGGCTAGGATCACACCGATTGCCGCCGCTGGCACTTCGCCGCTGTCTCGGGGTGGTGCTCTTGGTCGCGGTCGTAAAGATCATCGTCACGTGACGGATATGATCGCGGTCATTGTCCCGGCTGCAGTCGGGGACGACAATGCCGGTATGGCCACTCGATTCTCGGTACCGGGCCGCAGGGGCTCGCAAGCAGCCCCTGGCGAAGCCCGGGTTGTTCGCACCACGGATAGCCCCAACTGCACCGGAGCTTGCGGATGGCTCGCGACGGTCGTCGACGACGTCATCGTCGACTTGAAACCGGCGGCGGACTACCCATGCGAGGAGTACAACCCGAGGGGATGTCTGCGGGGTATGTCGATGACCCACATGATCTACGGTCCCGACCGCGTGAAGAAGCCGCTGATACGGGTCGGGGAACGAGGGGAGGGCAAATGGAAAGAGGCGACCTGGGATGAGGCCCTCGATTACATCGCCTCGAAGATGATCCACATCCGCGACACCTTCGGGCCCGAGAGCATGCTCCTGTTCAATCAGGTCGTCGGCACCGGGTATGTCCAGAAGGGGGCGCAGGTTCGCATGGCGGCCTTGCTCGGTATGAGCTTCGCCACCGCCTACGACTTCAACGGCGACATCTCGATGGGCTTCACACACACGATGGGGATCGACTGCGTCGAGTGTGAGACGAAAAGCTGGGGTCACGCCAAAACCGCGATTCTCTGGTCGAGCAATGTTTTCCAGACCCGGATCCCCGACGCCCAGTTCCTGACGCGCGTGGCCAAACAGCGGAACAACTGCAAGATCATCGTCATCGATCCCCGCTGCAGTCAGACGGCGAAAGGTGCCGACTTGTGGGTGCCGATCCACCCCGGAACCGACGGCCTCCTCGCGCTTTCGATGTGCTATGTCGTCCTCGAGAACGGCTGGGTGGACTGGGAGTTCCTGCGGACTTTCACCGACCTCACCACGCTCGTCCGTGAAGACAACGGACAACGACTTCGAGCCTCGGATGTGGGCCAGGGAACGGACATGGAGTTCATGGTCTGGGACGAATCGAGCGACCAACTCGTCAAACTACCGACCGAGACGCTGCTTCAGCCCAAAGAGTGGCGGCCAGCCTTCCGTGGCGCGCGCACGGTCATCATCGACGGCGAGTCGGTCAAGGTGAGACCCGTATTCGAGATCATCGAGGACCATGTGATGCGCGACATCTACAAGCCAGAACATGTCGCCTCTCAGACCGATGTGCCAGCGGCAACGATCCGGGAGATCGCCCAAGACTATGCGCTTTCGCGCCCAAGCTCGATTATCATTGGGATGGGCGTCAATCATCGACTCCACGGCGATCTCACCATTCGGTCCATCTTATTGCTGTCGGCGTTGGTCGGAGCGCATGGGAAGCCCGGCGAGTCGATCAGCATCTACTCCGGACAGCATCACTTCCGACTCGATGTCAGTTCCTGGTGGTTCCCCAATGGCAAGCGGCCGAACGGGGTGCCGATGCACTATTTCGTTCTCGGGCAGCCGACTGCGACCATCAACCCGAAGATCAAGTTTCCCAAGAACGGGTTCAAGGCACTGTTTGTGTCTCACGGCAATCCGCTGGTCACCGAGTTTTCGGGACCTCTGAAGGAGGCGATCGACCAACTCGAGCTGTTCGTGACGATCGACTTTTCGATGTCGCCGACGTGCGAGTACAGCGATGTCGTTCTGCCCGCCCCGACGTTCTGGGAGAAGCAGGAGCTGGTCGGCACGTCGTGTCACCCCTACCTGCAGATCCAACAGGCGGTCGTAAGCCCTCAATATGACAGCCGGACCGAGCTCTGGATGGTTCAGGAGCTCATGCGCAGAGTCGCTCCCGAGCTGTTCCCACAAGTGGACTTCACCGAGGAGGAGATCATCGACCTTCTTCTTGCGAACGGGGGCAAGGAGACCGACGGGATTACGTTTGACCAGTTGGTGGAAGGACCCGTGCGTTTGAAGGTCCATGATCCCGAGGTCGGTTGTGATGAGCAATTCCTCGAGCATAAGCCCTTCCCGCCGCGGGCGTACCCCTTCCCGGAGGGCGCGCAGCGCGAGTTCCTCAAGACCGGTCGCATGGAGTTCTACAAAGAGGAGCCGATCTTCCGCGAAATCGGAGAAGCGATCCCGATCTACAAGCCGGCCTTTGAACACCTCCCGCCCGAGGATCAGAGACTGCCCCTCTCGATCGTGACACCGCACAGCAAGTGGCGGGTTCACTCGACGCACTCGAACAACCGCGTCCTCTTGAACCTGAATCGGAAACCGGTCGTCGAGATCAATCCGATCGATGCGATGAAGCGTGGGATTCGGGACGGCGACGCGGTCGAAATCTTCAATCACAACGGGTCCTACAAGTTGTGGGCGCTGCTCACCGAGACGATCAAGCCGGGGGTGCTCTGTGTGGACCACGGCTGGTGGGATCGGTATCTCGGCGGAGGAAAGTACCATTCGGTGCATACTCACCAAAAGGTAAAACCAACCCACGAGAACTACTATCTGCCCGCCGTCTACGCACCAGGTCAGCACTGGAAGGACACTCGGGTCGAAATCCGCAAAGCCTGAGTCACCTCTCCGCCCTGCGATGCAACACAATGGCGATCGCGGGGCGGTTCGCGCGTCCTCACCGTGCGAGTTCCACCGACTGAGCACATTGGTGCCACCCTATGACCTCGGTCATAGCACGCCACCAAGAACTCGACGACAATCCCAGCATGGCTCGGATGTCCATGCTTATCGACCTCACGCGGTGTATCGGCTGCGACGCCTGCACGGTCGCCTGCAAGCAGGAAAACGGGACTCCGTTCGACGTCTTCTTCGCCCGTGTCCTCAATGTAGAAGCCGGCGATTACCCCGACGTCATGCGGCTGTACATCCCCGTCCTGTGCAACCACTGTGAAGACCCGCCCTGTCTGAAGGCGTGTCCGAACAAGGCGATCGTCAAGCGCCAAGACGGGATTGTCCTGATCGATCAGGATCGATGCCGGGGCACCGGTGCGTGCGTGTCGGCGTGCCCGTACGGGAACATCATCCTTCAGAAGTCGGAGGCGTGGTACCTGAACCCCGACGAGCCTTACGAGCGCGACTTCGTCAAGCCGCGCCTCGCGTCCGGTGTGGCCCGCAAATGCACTTACTGTGCTCATCGGGTCGACGAGGGACTTGATCCGGCCTGCGTCGTGGCCTGCCCGACGACGGCGCGCATCTTCGGCGATCTCGACGATTCGGAAAGTCGGATCAGCCGGTACATCGTCGAGGAAGGGAAGACAGGCCGCGTTCCGTTCAAGCTGTTGCCCGAAGCCGGTACCCAACCCAGTGGGATGTATCTCGGCCCAATGTCCGAGCAGGACGTCGCGACGTTGGGCCAAGCGGCCGAGCCCCCAGTGGCCGAGGAGGTGACCTTATGAAGGCCGTTCGTGGTTGGTTCGGGATCCTGGCGCTTCTGTGCGCGATCATCCCGGCGCTGGCCCAGGAGCCGATGCCGACGAAGGACCTGTACTCGACAAGTTCCTGCGTCGGCTGTCATGGGATCAATGCCATGGGCGGCCTCGGCCCCCCGATCGCAAAAACCAAGCTCAGTGCCGAGGAATTCCTCCAGATCGTCCGCCATGGCAAAGGCATGATGCCGGCGACGCCGCCGGAACAGCTCAGCGACACGGACACTCAGTCGATGTACCGAGAGCTGGAGAACAAGGAGTGGAAACCGGCGGAAATCCCGATTTCGTACAAGGTCGGCGCCCTCCTCACCACCCGCAACGTCGCGAAGATCTTCCTGGTCGTGTTCCTGTTCGCCGCCGTGTTCGGCGTGATCGGCTGGCTGCGATGGGTGCGACTCGCGGGCCTCAAGCAGATGAAGCCGGCGCTCCGGCGCTTCGGTTATGGAAGAGCCATCGGGGTCGCCCTCCAATCGTTGTTCGTGGATGGTTTCCTCGTCAAGTCGCTTTGGGACAAGAACAAGGCGAGATGGTTCGCCCATGGTCTGATGCTGTATGGGATGTGTGGGCTCGCTCTTGCCGACATCCTCATCCAGATATTCAATCCGACGCGGGCCGATTTGGCCCTCTCGGACCCTCTCAAGCTCTTCCCGATCATCTGTGGGTTCCTCGTCCTCTTGGGGGTCGTCTACGTGATGATCCGATACCGCAACGATGAGTTCATCGACAACGGATGGACCCTCGGTCGCGACTACCTCTTCGTGACACTCCTGTTCCACACCGTCCTGAGCGGGATCCTGACCCTTGCGATCAACCGGTCCACGTCTCATGGCTGGGTGATGCCGATCTACCTCTATCACCTCGTCTCGATCACCGCGCTGATCGTCTCGGCGCCGTTCACACGCTTCCAGCACGCGTGGGTCGTCCCGACGATGATCGCCCTGACCCGTGTCACCGAGGCGGTCGTGGCGGCCGGTGTCGACCTCGGCTTCGAACGCGAGCCCTCCCCTGGTCGCCATCACAAGTCCGAGCGCATTGCGATCGATGTCATCCAGCGTGTGGCTCCCGACCTCGCCGACAAGGTGCGGCTCCGCTACTACCCCTAGAGGCTTCCATGGATCACGAAACTCAGCAACCCACGCCCCCCCTCGATGCCGAAGCGATGGCCCGTCGCAAGTTTCTGGGTCGCGTCGTCACCGTGCTCAACATTGCCGTCGTCGGCGTTCTCGCGGTACCGGCCGTCCAGTTCGCGGCAGCTCCCCTCAAGCACCGCCTGAAGGAAGAGTGGCTCGATGTCCTCGGCGATGACGAACTAGCCGAAGGCGAAACCCGCGAAGTCGCCTACACCGTCGCGGTCCAAGACGGCTATCAGAAGGTTGACCGCAAGTACGTCGTCTATCTCAGCCGCCAAGACGGTGAGGTCAAGTGCTTCGATCCGGCGTGCACCCATTTGGGGTGCCGCGTGAAGTACCAGAGCGACCAGCACCGATACTTCTGTCCTTGCCACGGAGGCGTCTTCGACGAGTCGGGCAAGGTGGTTTCCGGGCCTCCCCCGAAAGGCCTGATCCAGCATCCCGTCAAAGTCGAGGGCGGTCGCATCTACGTGAGCCGCATGGTGTAGTCATGATTCAAGAACCTCCCGAGTCGCGATCCCCCGAAACCCGCGAGCGTCCGATCATCACGATGGTGCCTGACGTCGAGTCGGCCGATCAGCTCGCCCGCGAGCGTCCGGCGCTCCGAGACTGGATGGAACTACGCCTCGGATGGTGGGGCTTCGTTCGAAAGAACCTCGACGAACCCATGCCGCCCGGTGTCGGCTGGTGGCAGACCCTTGGCAACCTCCTTCTGACGATGCTCGTGTTCCAGTTCACGACAGGCGTGCTGATGGCGATGTACTACAGTCCGTCGCCCCAGAGCGCTTACCCCTCGGTGAAGCACATCACCGATACGGTCACGGCAGGATCGCTGATTCGTGGGCTCCACGTTTGGGGTTCGACCTGCATCGTGGTCGCGATGACGCTCCACACGCTGCGTGTGTTCTTCTGGGGTTCCTATAAGAAGCCGCGCGAGTTGACGTGGGTCGTCGGTGTGCTGATCTTCCAGGTGATGCTCGCGTTCTCCTTCACCGGCTACCTGTTGCCGTGGGACCAGAAAGCATTCTGGGCGACGGTCGTCGGGACCCGCATCGCAGCCACGATCCCCTTCGTGGGGCAGGACCTTCTCGTCCTGATCCGGGGCGGCGACGAGGTCGGCGCACTCACACTGACCCGCTTCTACGCGATCCACGTGATGATCTTGCCCGCCGCGCTCATGGCTCTGATCGGGATTCACCTGTACCTGGTGCGTCGCCATCACATCGCCGGCCCTGTCATTCCCCAGAAGGGCGCGCCTCAGCCGTTCTTCCCGAATCAGCTCTTCAGAGACGTGATCGTCGTGATCATCGGGATCGGTGCGATGTTCGCACTCGCCCTGCTCTTCCCGCCGGGCCTGGAAGCGCCCGCCGATCCGGCCGGGACCGACTTCACCCCGCGCCCAGAGTGGTACTTCCTGGGGCTCTATGAACTCCTCAAGATCATGCCGGCGGGCTGGGAACTGGTCGCGACGACCATCGTCCCGGGGATCGTAACGATCGGGATGCTGTTCCTGCCCTGGTTGGACCGGTCGCGGTCACGGCACCCGGCCAAACGCGGCTGGACGATCCTCCTCGGGACGTTCGTGATCCTCATGATCGGCCTGATGACCCTTAAAGGGATTCTCGAGACGCCACCGCACAGCGCTCACTCGGCACCGGCCGAGCAGCATGCTCGGCACTGACGCCTCAGGCTCGCTGGAGGCCACGGCGGGACGCCGTGGCCTCTTCGTACAGCTCCTCGTATCGGCCCGCACTGCGGTCCCAACTGAAGTCGGCGGTCATCCCCGCTTGGACGAACTTCACCCACGTCTTGGGCTTGGCGAAGGCTTCTGTGGCACGCCAGATCGCCTCGAACAGGGCATCCGGCGTTCGTTCGGCGAATGTAAACCCGTTGACCGTGTCGAACACGGTGTCGGCGAGGCCGCCCGTCTTGCGCACGATCGGCACCGACCCGTACCGCATCGCGATCATCTGCCCAAGCCCGCAGGGTTCGTAGGCACTCGGCATGAGGAACATGTCGACGCCGGCGTAAATCCGCTGGGCAAGTTCGACGTCGAATCGCTCGATGAGGCGCACCCGGTCGGGGAATCGTGCCTGGGCGGCTCGGAGCTGCTCCGCGGCCCACGGATCGCCGATCCCGAGGACGACGAGTTGCGCTTCCGCGACGATCCGATCGAGGGCTTGGAGAACCAGATCGAACCCCTTTTGCTCGCTCAGGCGGCTGACCATGCCAATGACGGGCGTCTTGGGGTTCGCGGACAGATCGAGCTCTTGGAGAAGCGCAGTGCGGCAATGAGGTTTGCCGGTGAGGTCCATGGCCGAATAGGGGCTCTCGATCGCGGGGTCCGTTTGGGGATCGAAGTGCTCGGTGTCGACGCCATTGAGGATGCCGGAGAGACGGCCGTCGGCGGCAAGCCAGGTCATGAGGCCCTCAAGCCGACAACCGTACTCGGGCCACTGAATCTCCTCCGCGTAGGTCGGGCTCACTGTGTTGATGCGATCCGCATACACGCAAGCGGACTTCAGGAAGTTGACGGCACCGTAAGTCTCGAGCTGGTGCATGTTGAACAGGCAATGCGGCAATCCGACCTTGTCGAGGGTATCGAGCCCGAACTCGCCTTGATACGCGAGGTTGTGGATCGTGTAGATCGAAGCGACGCGGTCCCAAAGGTCGGCCGGGCCCTCACGCATCAAGACCGGTAGAAACCCGGTGTGCCAGTCGTGGGCGTGGACGACGTCAGGGATCCAGTTGGAGCGCTCGCACCATTGCAGCGCGGCCTGACTCAGGAAGAGGTAGGCGTCGCGGGATGGTGTGTAGATCGCTTCACTCGCTTGGACGCCGTCGAAGTGTTTGCCGCCGGCGATCATCCAAATCGGCACGCCGGCATCGTCGGTCTCGTGGATCGTGGTCCGGATCTTCTCGAACGGATTCAGGGTCGTGTCGAAGCTCGCGAGCTTCTTGATGTCCCACCGTTTGTCTTTCAACACCATCCCGTAGGCGGGCATCAGCACGCGGACATCGTGCCCTCGCGCGCGAAGCGCGCGCGGAAGGCTGCCGATCACATCGGCAAGCCCACCGACTTTGGCAAACGGTGCGACTTCGGCGGAGACAAAGAGAATCTTCAACGTTCGTGGTACCCCTGAACAAGTGTCGGCGCGACGCTGGGTCTACGCGAGAGCGGCGGCGGTGACGCCCAACTGGACGGCCTGAAGCGGATTCCCGTCCGGGTCCGTGAAATCGAGGGTGACGCCACCCGGGATGTCATGGAACGTTGCCGCGACGGTCGCACCGGCTTCCGCGAGCCGGGACCGCAAAGCCACGATGTCGCTCGTCTGAAGACCGACCTGCCAGCCCGACATCGGGAGGCCCAACGGCGTCGTCGCGCCGTTCATCGCCAAATGGAGAGCGAGCTTGCCGTTGGCCAGCGGAAACTCGGTCCAGTGCGCGCTCTCGTAGCCGACCGGCAGTCCGACGACGTCGCGATAGAACTCTACGGACCGAACCATGTCGGACGCTTGGCACCAGATCGTGTGCAGACCCTGAATCATAGGGGAGGTTGTACCAGGATCAGACGTCGGCTTCCAGAGCACGCTCCACTGGGGACCAGGCGGACCGCATCGGGAGGTGCTCCTCGACGGCACGCTCATCGAACGGGATGTGATGAGGGAGGAGACCGGGCTCCGTCCAAGTCATGGCAAGACCCGGGTGATCGTCGGGCTCAAAGGTCGGTGCGACCACCGTCAACTCCAGCTTCTCGTCGTCGAGTCGATCGAGGACCGGACCGATGAGCCTGCGATCGAGCTCTTCCATCAACCAAGTCGCTTCGGCGGAGCGGCCCTCTCGATGCAGATGTCCAGGTTGTCGCAGGATCAGAAGTGAGCGGGGTTCGTGCCCAATGCGTTCCGCCAGGGCCTCGAACGGAACGTTGATGCCTTCGCCGACGAGTTCGACCGGCAAGTGGCGATACCCGACGAGCCGCGCGATGCCTGCGCACCGGAGCGATCCGCTCATCACGGTCGTCGGAGCGCCTTGGGCCAAGCCAAGGTGCGGGAGTCGGACCCGGAACCCCGGACCCCAAGGCCAGAGCAAGTTGAGGGGAACCAACCCTTCGTCGATCCGGCGGACGTTGAATTCGAGCGGGGTGAGGAGGTTGACCGAATCATCGATGAATCGCCTCAGGCGGGCTTCGTCGTCCCCAACGGGGAGGTGGGCGCGGTATGGGCGCAGCGCCTGAGGTGGGGCGGTGATCACCTCCGGCGAGCCGTCGAGGGCGATCAGGGCATGATCCAGACCCATCCCCTTTGCCGGAATGAGATTCGGGGTCTCAAGACGCCGGACGTGCTCAAACAATGTCTGAAGCTCCTCCTCAGTGGGACCGGCGGGAGGAGTTTCGGCATCGACGCCGTCGGTGGTGAGGAGCGACAAATGGAATTGGAGGCTGGAATCGGGGGGATCCAGCCCGAGTCCGGCGACCGCGAGAGGTCCCGGAGCAATCCTCGCTTCGTGCGGATCGAGACCGAAAAAGGCGGCTTCCGGAGTCGGGGCACGGGCAATCGGACTGAGCTTGACCAGTTCGGCCCTGCTTGCAAGCTGCTGGAGTCGGGGGCAGTTCGCGTTCAGGATGAAACCGTTCCCGATCGGGGAGACCGCTCTCGGCAACACGACGACGACGCGGCGCATGACGAATTATGGAATTGGTGGCGTGCCCCGTGAATTTGCGTTGCACCGCGTCGCGAACCCTGAGTAGAATGCTTGTTTGAGATGCCGTCGGATTCCCGGGAAAGGATTGCCGGGCGAAGGCATGGAGGAGATATGATAGGTATGCGTGCACGTCCTCAGTACTTGTGGACATATCCGCTCATCGTGTTCGCGCTTCTGATCGCCGCCCTCGTTGGAGCGGGTTGCGGCGGCAGCGGTTCGAAGAAGTCCGGCGGCTTCAATGTCAGCGGAGTCTTCGCCAACCCTTACACCGGGCGCGACGTTCCAGGCTTCGTCGGCTCCTTGAAAGTGACGACGACACCCGCGATCCCAGGTTGCGAGACCTTCGTGTTGCATCGCGGCGAGAGTTCGAAGCCGTGTCCGGGCACCAAGCAGGGCACGCTTTACCGCTTTAGCGTTACGGCTTACCAGGGCACGTCCGGCAACGGCTCCGTCTTGGGGAGCGCGAGCTTTGAGCGCGTCGCCGACAAGACGGTGCAGGACGTTGTGATCAACACGGTCGACATCGACATCGCTTCGGTGACGATCAGCCCCGCCGACGCCACGCTGAAGCTTGGCGAAAGCCAGACGTTCTCGATCGGTGCGCGAAACCGAGCGGGTCAGGTGGTCATCACGCCCGCCAACGACAGCAGCTTCTCGTGCTCGCTGAGCGGCCCGGGAACGTGGAACGCTTCGACCTTCACGTACACGGCTCCGTCCACGGCGCCGAGTGAAGAGAGCGCTCGAGTCACCTGCACGTTCGACGGCAAGTCCGCGAGCGCGACTATCAATCTCGATTTCCGCCGCGAGGCCTGCGTCAACATCCTGTGGAACGCCCTCAACCGAGGCATCCCGGGCTACGCTCGCTCGGCCCGCGTGGTCGTCTCCGATGCCGGCGGCAACGTCGTCGACGATCAGGTCCACGATCGCACATCGGACTCGGCGTACACCCAGCAACTGACCTGGCCCGACACGATCGTGGGCGACTACGACGTGACGGTGACCGCCTTTGCCGACTTCGGTGGTGGCGGTGCGCAGCTCGGCCAAACGACCTTCCCGTACGCGCTCACCTATGATCCGGATTGTCCGGACATCGACATGGGTCCCGGCGATCTGACCCAGGGTCTGAATATCGTCTGCTTCATCGAGCGAGCCGGTGGCCCGGTCGAGATCAATGGCGACGTCACGATCAACGAAGGTGAGATCGCAACGCTCAGCGCGGTGGTCGAGGACGCCGACGGAAACATCGTGCTCACGACCGATCGAGCCATCTTCAAGGCCACGGGTCCGAACGTTCGGATCGATGGCGATGAGATGACCGGTGTCGTCCGCGGCAACGGTTCGAGTGTCAGCGTCTCGTTCGGCGACACTCCCCCGGCCGACAAGTTCTTCGGGGTCGACGTGGTGTTCGGTAACCCGGGCATCATCATCATCTGGGATCCGATCACCCGCGACAACGCCTGGTCGTACTCGCGCAGCTTCGTGGCGCAGCTCTTCCAGGGCGGTTCACCGGTACCTGGATTCAACGACATCTATGGCGTGCGCCCGACCGACACCGGTCTCGTGACGACGACGGCCTTCTGGCCCGATCGTCTGACCGCTGACGGCGACTACGAAATCCGCGTGACGCTGTACCCGAACGTTCCCGCCGACAACCCGGCCGTTCGAGGTCCGGAGCTTGGCGTCGCGATCTGCCCGTTCACCGTGACCAACGGTACGGCAGGCCCCTGCACGGCGGACTTCTCGACCACGAGCAACGCCACCGACATCGAGTTGAACGTGACCCGAGCCGACGGCTCGATCGAGCGCTACACCAGCGCCACGCCGCCTCCGCCCGGCCGTCGCAACGGTCCGTTGGTGCTGAGCTACGGCGAGAAGGTCAGCGTTTCGGCTCGGGCAACCGATGCCACCGGCACGACCACGTACTTCAACGACAACCGCATTCGGTTCGAGAGCGGTGGCGTCGTGCAGTACAACAGCGCTCTTGCCGAGTTGGCGACCGTGGCCCTGGGCAACGGATCCACGCTCGTGACCGCCGATAGCGTCCGAGGTCCTTCGCTGAACCTCGACGTGCACGTCTACCCACCGGCCGTGGTGGCCTTCTCCGACTTCAATCCGGATGCCTTCGGCACCGGCAACGGAGCGGTCAGGTCCTACCTCTACGTCCCCGGAGCCCTCGTGAACTCGCCGCGTGGCGACAAGATCTGGGAAGTCCCGTATCGGGATGACTCCTACCTTGGTCGACCGCTCGCCGAGCCCGGCGTGGTTCTCCCGACCGGCCAGTGCAACGGCTACGACGCGATCATGCCGGCGCTCAACTCGCGCGCCGACAAACTCGCCCTCGTCGTCGCACCGTTCGATACGACCAGCGGCGACGTGACCTACTACAAGGACCTCGTCGTCATGGAGGTCTCGTACGACGCCAACGGAGCCCCGGTCTTCGGCGGCATCCTGCCTCAGAACGAGCCGTACAACACGCGGGATGAGATCTGCCCGATGTTCGGTCCGCAGACGGAGGACAACGGCAACGGCGTTCTGTACTTCTCTTCGATGGAGTTCAACCGCGACACCGGCGCCTACCTCGGTGGCCAGGAGCGCGACATCTTCAATCGAACGAACGTCTATGCCGCGTCAAGCCCGGGTCAGAACATGACCTCCGGCGTCACGGGCAACCTCCTGTGGCCGGCGATCGCGCCGGACAACCAGGAGATGGCCGTCATCCGCAAGCTCGGCTTCGGCCGAGACGAAGCGGACGTGATCGGCATGGGTCAGATCGTCACGATCGACCTCTCGCCGTTCGCTCCTTCGGGTGAGCAGATCGACGTCACCGCTTGGGCGGCCAGCCGGATCGGCTATGTCGCTTCCATGGGTGTGGCGCCGCCGAACGGCGGACCGCTCGTCGATCCCGACAAGTACTACATCGCGTTCACGCGCAGCTTCGACGGTGGGGTCACCCCCGAAGTCCAGCTGATTCGTGCCGAGCGAACTCAGGCGGCCCTAGGCGCCTTCATCCCGCAGCAGGCGAATGCGTCGAATCCGTTCGGCGCCGCCCTGGACGGGGCGTCGGTTGCCGGCTTCCGTGTCCGCAACCCGCGACGCGTGATGGTGTTCCTGTACAACGGCACGCAGATCCGGGCCAAGCACGTCACCTCGCCTGCTGAGGGTGGCATCGGCACCGAGATCTGGACGCTGAACCCGAACATGACGGCGGTCAGCCAGCCCGTGTGGCCTGCCCCGCTGGATCAGTTCCCGCCCCTCGCGCGATAGGAACGTCCAGCAAGTGCACCGAGCCCTCGTCCCCACTGGGGACGGGGGCTCCTTCTTTGGGCAGGGAGCCCCGACCCCGCCGGCGAACTGTGTCCTATGCTCGCCACGATGCTTGCCGGCCTCCTCCTGACACAAGGACCGACGGTCCCTGGCGCGACCCTCCGCCTGTACGACATCGGTGCACCGATGGACGAGCTGGTGCCACTGGTCCCGGGGCAAACCCCGAACGTCGACCGCCTGATCGAGGCCATCGACCTGAGGGACGGCGAGTTTGCGCCGGGGTTCAAGGACTTCTTCGTGGTCGAAATCACTGCCGACTTCATCGCCGACGCCGACGGCAACCACGTCTTCAAACTCACGAGCGACGACGGCTCGGCCCTCGAGCTCGATGGTGTGGCCGTGATCGACAACGATGGGATCCACCCCGCCAGGCCGGTCGAGTCGACGGTGCGACTCACGAAGGGGAGTCACCGACTCAAAGTGCGCTTCTTCGAAAACAGCGGCGAGGAGCGACTTCTTCTTGAGGTCCGTGGTCCCGGAAAGGCGGCGTTCTCGGTGGTCGACAAGACCATGCTCCGATCGCCCGGCGGTCTTACCCGGGTCACGTCACCCGGGACCAAGCGTCTGCTCCGTCCGGGCGGTCCGCTGCGACCAGGGAACGGAATGCCCCTCGTCGGGCTCCACCCCGGTTGGGACCTGATCACGATCCGGCCTGAGGACTTCAAGCCCCAGGTCGGAGCCCTCGCGTTTCTGCCCGATGGGAGCCTGCTCGTCAGCACGTTCAAGCCGAATCAAACGGGGTCGTTCCAGCCGGAGTTGAAGGACGGGAAGATTTGGAGGCTGACCGGCGTCACGGGAAACGACCGGAAGAAGGTGAACGTCCAGCTGGTCGCCGAGAATCTCCAAGAGCCTCTGGGGCTGGCGACGATCGGCAATAACGTGTACCTGTCGCAACGCACCGAGATCACCCAGCTCATCGACAAGGACGGCGACGGGGTCTACGAAGGGCGCAAGACCGTCGGCAAGGCTTGGATTTCGGACAACTACCACCACTTCACCTTCGGCCTGGCGTCGCGTGAAGGACTCCTCTACGCGTCGCTCTCGACCTCGATCACGTCTGGCGCGCCCGGCATCAACGGGCCGAATCCACCCAATCGGGGCACGGTCATGGTCATCGATCCTGCGCTCTATGACCCAGCGATGCCGATGCAGAACGTCCAGTTCTTGAGCGGGGGCCATCGAACGCCCAACGGCATCGAGATCGGACCATACGGGCTGTTGCTGGTCGGCGAAAACCAGGGCGCTTGGCAACCTGCGAACAAGCTCAACGTCGTCCAGATCGGTGGCTTCTACGGGCACTACAACAACATCGAGTTCAAGACCGACGCCTATCCGAACGGCGGCGTGAAGGGCCCGTACGACGACCAGCCCCTCATGGCACCGGCCCTGTATCTACCCCAGAATGAATGTGCCAACTCGCCCGCGCAAGCGGTGACGATCCCGAGTGGACCGTTCAGAGACCAGATGCTGATTTCGGACGTCAAGTACGGAGGCTTGCGCAGGGCGTGGCTCGAGCAGATCGACGGGGTCTGGCAAGGCGGGGTCGTCCAGTACAGCCAGGGCTTCGAGGTCGGCACCAACCGGATGGTGTTCGGGCCCGACGGTGCGCTCTACGTCGGCGGCATCGGTGCCACCGAAACCTGGGCGTGGACCGACCCGAAGACGGGCCAGTGGACCACCTACGGACTCCAAAAGATCCGGCCCAACGGCAAGTCCGCGTTCGAGATCGCGGCCGTCAAGGCCACCCCGACCGGTTTCCGGGTGAAGTTCACGAAGCCGGTCGCGTCGGCCGATCGAGAAGCGGCGTATGTCGTCCGTCAGTGGAACTACGAGCCGACGCCTGATTACGGCGGAGATAAGAAGAACCGCGAAGATCTCAAAGTCACGCTGGCCCGAGCAAGCAAGGATGGGACCGAAGTCGATCTCACGATCCCGGGCCTCAAGGAGAGGCGCGTCGTCTATCTGAACTGCGATCTCAAGGCCGAATCGGGCGAAGCGCTCTGGGCCTCGGAGTGCTGGTACACGCTCACCAAGAAACCGAGTTCACCGGTCCAGGTGACGTCTGCGCTCATCACGCCAAACCCGAGGGTTCTCGTCTTCTCCGAGACCAAGGGCTTTCGCCACGACTCGATTCCTGCCGGAATCGACGCGGTGAAGCGGTTGGCCGCCCAGCGCGGCTTTACTGCCTCCTTCACGGAGGATTCGTCGGTGTTCGCTTCGGGGCTCGGGGAATATGACGTCGTGCTCTTCTTGAACACGACCGGGGACGTCCTCGACGAGCGCGAACAGGTCGGCCTCCAGCGGTTCATCGCGGCAGGTGGCGGATACGTCGGCGTCCATTCCGCGACCGACACCGAGGCCGACTGGCCGTGGTATGTCCAGTTGGTGGGGGCGACGTTCAAGAGCCACCCTGCCATCCAGCAGGCGTTCATCAAGATCGAGGATCGCGCCCATCCGACGACCTGCTTCCTCCCGAACAATTGGACTCGGGTGGACGAGTGGTACAACTTCAAGGCGAATCCGCGCCCGTTCGTCCGAGTTCTGGCGACGCTCGATGAGGCGAGCTATCAGGGCGGCGACATGGGGGCCGATCACCCGATCATCTGGTGCCACGAATTCGACGGCGGACGATCGTGGTACACGGAACTCGGACATACGTCTTCGACCTACCGCGAACCGATCTTCCTGGAATCCCTTTATCAGGGCATTCTGTGGGTGGCTCAAGCCAAGCGTCCGGCCGGATCGGAGGTGCTGGGGCCGAAGGACTGGAACCTCTCGGGCTGGAACGAGGGAGGAAACGCCTCGATCGCGAATGGGCGCGTCGCGCTCGTTCCGGGGACGGGTGTGCTCGGGAACACCGGTGCGAGCCCGTCACACCTGGTCAGCAAAGCGCAGTACGGGGATTGCCAGGTCCACGTCGAGTTCATGATCCCGCCGGGCGGCAACTCGGGGGTCTATCTGCAGGGCCGGTACGAGGTCCAGATTCTCGATTCGTACGGCAGGGCGTGGCGCGACCTCCAGCACTCGGACTGCGGCGGCATCTATCAGCGATGGAAGAACGACGCCGGTTTTGAGGGGACGCCGCCGGCACGGAACGCCGTGCGTCCGCCCGGCCAATGGAACACGTACGACATCGTGTTCCGGGCACCGCGGTTCGAGGGAGGTCGCAAAACGGAGAATGCGCGCTTCGTCGAAGTCCGTCTCAACGGGGTCATCGTGCAGAACGACATCGAGGTGACCGGCCCGACACGAGCGTCGATGGCCGAAGACGAAGTGGCTACCGGCCCCCTGTTCTTGCAGGGCGACCATGGGCCGGTGGCTTACCGCAACCTCTGGATCAAGCCTCTGAAGTAGCCGCAAGTCCGCTCACCGAGAATAGGCCACTCCGAGCCGCAGGGCCCTGTTGCCCTGTGTCAGCTGGTATAAAGAATCTCGCCGTGCAGCTCGCTGATAACAGAATTCTGCAAGGGCCAACAATATTCTCAAAGGACTGAGCCGAAATCATAAGAAGAGAGACAATCATCATGGTATTGGTCATTTCCGAGCCAGCCCAACAAATTCTGTAGACATCTCATTAACAAGAACTCCACCTAGATCCGATGACGGTGACTATCATAAAAATATGAACTCAAAGTTCGAATGTAAAAGAAAATGCTGGAGCGAATCAAAATTCAAGAGAGGCAATCTCGGTTGAACTCAATCTCTGCGATCGGAAGTTTGAGGTGTCACCGTGGGTGATTGGATCGGCTCGCGCTGGCTCGCGGACGAGTTCCAAGCTCATCCGGTTCAGCCGTTCCCGACGACGACCCGCATCGGTGCGAGTCGCCGGACCCAGGAGAGCGGGGCAGGGACGATCGAGACGGTCACTGAGGCGGCGCGGCCAAAGACGGGCGTCGCGGGCCACCTGAGTTACGCGATCAAGCACGAGGGCGTGCATCTGGAGTTCCTCGCTCGCCTCTTCGACCGTCTTGAGCCGCGTGAGTTCGCAGTTTGGCTCGAACAGCGTCCAACCGGGCAGTACGCCCGGCGAGCGTCCTTCCTGTACGAATGGCTTACTGGTCGCGAGGTGGACTTCGATCAAGCCGGGGGCAACTATGTCGATGCCGCCACCGGCATCGCGCTCGCTGCGCGCGAACCCGAGAACGTTGCTAAGTGGCGGGTGCGGAACAACCTCCCCGGGGTGCCTTCGTATTGCCCCACAGTGCGGGCCACCGATGCCGTCGAGCGGGCCTCCCGCTATGATCTGCCAGGGGCCTTGGCGCAAATCGAAGCCGATTTCGGCGCCGCAATCATCCAGCGCACTGCGATCTGGCTCACGGTCAGGGAGAGTCGAGCGAGCTTCCGAATCGAACATGAAGAGCAGCTCCGGGACCGAGTTCAGCGCTTCGCCAACGCCATCGGAGTCTACACGGGCGCAGAAGGCGGTCCGCTAGGTCCCGCCTTTCTCGATGCGCTCCAGCGGGCGATTCTCGGCGCGAGCGCAGTTCGACTCGGACTGCGGCGCTCGCCCGTCTTCATCGGCGAGACCGGGTTCTGGGGGGAGATCGTCCACTACGTTGGACCGGACGGGGACTTGGCGGCTACGGCCCTCGATGGCCTCCGTGAAGTGGATCGCCGGACCAAGGGGACTTCGGCAATCGTCCGAGCGGCTGCAGTCTCCTTCGGCTTTGCGTACATCCACCCACTTGCCGACGGCAACGGACGGGTTTCACGCTTCCTCGTGAATGATGTGCTTCGCCGAGACGGCGCCGTCCCTCAGCCATTCATTCTCCCGATCTCCGCGACGATTACGGGCTCTACTCGGCTAAGAGCCCAGTACGACGCCGTTCTCGAAGTGCTGTCCAAGCCGTTCATGGCGCGCTACCGCGAGGCGTGCCACTTCGGAGCCGAGCGCCTTTGCGAAGACGGGATCCGGACGAACCTGGACTTCCGGGCCTCAGACGATGCCCGCTACGTCTGGGCGTACCCCGACCTGACCGCCCACGCGACCTACCTGGGGGAGATCATCCCGGAGACCGTTGAGGTCGACATGCGGAACGAGGCAAGGCTCCTCCAAGAGCGGGACGCGGCTGTCCAGCGAGTGAAAGAAGTGCTCGAGGCCCCCGATGTGGAGATCGATCGGATGATCCGGTCGATTCGTGAGAACGCATTCACGATCTCGGGGAAGCTCCGCCGGGAGTATCCGATCCTCGAAGACGCGCGCTTGGCCGAGGCACTGATCGAAGCCGTTCGAGGCTGAACCGCGCCGGCCCCTTGCCCCGGCGCGGTTCATTCCGTGATCGACAAGAGCATCTTGCGCCCCACATGAACTTTTGGCCGAAATCGTGCATCCTCTTTTTGTTCTCCTGGTGGTGTTCTTATGATTGGTTCGCTTGATCTTTCCCCTCGAATTCGCTTCCTCTCGCTGGCGTCGATCTGTACGGTCGCCGTCGCCACGGTCCTCCTCTTGCCTTGGGGCTCTCCGGGTCCGTTCCCGTCGGCCGCCGCTGGGTTCACCCAGGACGTCCAACCCGAGGCGCCGATGGCGGGCCAGGCGGCTTCGGGCAAGGCACGCTACGCCCCCGACGCCGTCCTCGTGGCGTTCGACAGCCGGGCCACGGCAAAGGAGCGTGCGGCGGTCCTGAGGAAGTTCGGGCTTGAGAACGATCCAATGGTCGACAGTCCGTACTTCGTGCGGCTGATCTACGGCGACGCGCAGCCGGCGCGGCCAGTGGGGGTCGACGAGCTGGCCGCGGAGTTGCGCCGCGAGCCTGCAGTACGCTTGGCAGAGCCCGACCTCGTGCTCGTCCCGGACCAGACTTTCCCCAACGACCCCCAGTTCGGGCAACAGTGGCATTACCACAACACGGGCCAGACCGGCGGGACACCGGATGCCGACATCGATCTTCCCGAGGCGTGGCAGATCGTCGGGACAAGGCCGCCGGTCGTGGTCGCCCTCATGGATGACGGAGTTCAATACACCCATCCCGACCTGGCCGGCAACATGTGGACCAACCCGGACGAGACGCTCAATGGGCTCGACGACGACGGCAACGGTCGGATCGACGACATCCGCGGATGGGACTTCTCCGATGGAGACAACGACCCGTTCCCCGGCGGGACCGACAGCCACGGCACTCACACCGCGGGGACGATCGCGGCGGTCACCGACAACGGGATCGGGGTCGCGGGCGTCTCGCGCAATGTGCGGCTGCTGCCGGTGCGGATGTACGGGGGTGCGGCGGGCTTCATCTCCGCTCTCATCCAGGGTATCGACTACGCCCGGGTGGAGGGAGCCAAAGTCATCAGCGTCAGCTACAACATCGATGGTTACACGTCGCTCCTGGTCGAGGCGATCCAACGCGCCGCAGCGGCGGATGTTCTCTATGTGAACTCGGCAGGCAACAACTCCCAGAACATCGATTCGCTCCGTGGCGCGATCCGCAACATGACCAACAACGCGATCTTCGTCGCGTCGGTCGACCACAACGACAATCTGTCTTCTTTCTCGAACTTCGGCAACACGGTCGACGTGGCCGCTCCCGGAAGCTCGGTCCTGAGCACGGTCAATCCGAATACGTACGGCAACTTTTCCGGCACGTCGATGGCTTGCCCTCACGTCGCCGGCGCGGCGGCCGTCCTGCGGTCGTACTTCCCGACGATGACGGCACCCCAGCTCATCACGCGGCTCCGAGTCTCGTCGGACCCGAAAGCGAGCCTCGCCGGTCGAATTCTCGGGGGTCGCCTCAATCTCGCCAACGCGCTCGATACCGACACGACGCCTCCGGACGCGCCGACGGGCCTCACCATCACCGGGCGCGTCACCCACGGACTGCGGATGCAGTTCGTCTCTCCCGGGGACGACGGGATGAGCGGAACGCCGGCCAACTACGAAATCCGGTTCAGCCGCAACCCGATCTCGGTCGCGAACTTCGCCTCCGCAACCCCGATCAACTCGATGCCCCCGCCGGTTTCAGGAGGCACGACGGTGAACTTCCAGGCCATTGGGCTCTTCCCAGGCGAGTCGTTCTACGTCGCGGTAAGGGCGGTGGATAACTTGGGCAACATCGGCCCGCTTGCAACGGCCGGGCCGTTCACGACCCGGTCGGCGACCGTCATCGACCGCGTCGAAGGTGCCGCCCAGTTCACCGGCTCGCCGTGGGCGACGACGACCACCCAGTCGGCAAGCCCGACCCGATCGTGGACGGACAGCCCGGCCGGGAACTATGGCAACAGCGTCGATGTCAGCCTGACGTCGATCTCTTCGTATCCGATCACCGGGAACACGTTCCTTCGGTTCAGTGCCCGTTTGTCGCTCGAAACGAACTGGGACTTCCTCCACATCGAGGCGTCTCCGAACAACGGCGCGACCTGGACTCGGGTCGGAACGCTCACCGGGGAACCGAACGTCTGGCAGGTCTACAGCGCGAATCTGAGCGCCTTCGCCGGCCAGAGCGTCCGCATCCGGTTCCGACTCGTGACCGACAGTTCGGTGACGCGCGACGGCGTGTACATCGACGACATCTACCTTGCCCCGGTCAATCAGATCTGGTCCGATAACGTGGAAGGCGCCGCGCGCTTCACGGCAGGCGCACCGTGGGCGACAACGACCACTCAGGCCCTCAGCCCGATCCGCTCTTGGGCGGATAGTCCGGCCGGCAACTACGCCAACAACGTCAACGCGACCTTGACCGGCAATGAGACAGTCAGCGTAACGAGTCTTGCCGACGCCCATGCGGTGTTTGGGATGAACCTGAACACGGAGCTCTTCAACGACACCCTTCGCGTCCTGATCACCGCGGACGGCGGCCCGACGCTCGAGCGGACCCGCTACAGCGGTGCCAACGGCTGGGGCTACTATGCCGCGCCGGTACAGGGCATCGCGAGCAGTCGTGTCAGCTTCCAGTTCGTTTCGAACGGTTCCACCGCCGCGGACGGCGTCTACCTCGACGACATCGGCTTCGCCGGTGAACCCTGGGAGCCGGTGACCTTGGTGACCGGAACCGTGAATCTCGACGGATACACGGGGCCGCCTGCGGCAGAGCCGATGACCCTGGTCGTCCGCAGCGGCGGCAACCCGATCTTCACGACCTCGATCGTCCTGACGGCCTCGGGACCTGAGCAGGGCACTTTCAGCGTCGTCGTCCCCGCCCAGGGGGTCCACGATCTTGCGCTGAAGGGCTCCCATTGGCTGCGGCGAACGCTGACGGCCGTGAACCTGACGCCCGGTCTCGCGAACCAGACGTTCAATCTCGTGAATGGCGATATCGACGGGAGCAACGCGATCGATTCGGACGACTTCGATGTCCTTGTGGCGAACTTCGGGCTTGCGGTCGCGACGGGTGATCTCACCGGGGACAATCTCGTGGATTCGGACGATTACGACATCGTGGTCCGGAACTTCGGTCTCAACGGAAACCCCTAGAGACGGGGGAGGTGGTCGAGAATGCGGTCGGCGACGGTCTCCGGATCGATCCCGAAGCTCTCGACCACCACGGCGTCCGGGGCGACCTGCAGGGGGCTCGTCTCGCGGGTGTAGTCGCGGTGGTCGCGTTCGGCCACTTGCCGAAGGAGCTCCGCGTAGTCGACGGTGAGACCCTTCGCGTCGAGTTCGGCCTTGCGCCGTCGAACACGCTCTTCGAGGCTTGCGGTGAGAAAGACCTTGAGGTCGGCGTGAGGGGCGAGGACGGTGGTCGCGTCGCGGCCTTCCAGGGTCACCCCGCCTTCGGCGACGACGGCCTGTTGCTGCCGGACCAGACACGCTCGAACCTCGGGAAACGCCGAGAGCGCACTGGCGAGTTCGCCAATCTCCGGCGTCCGGATCAAGGTCGTCACATCCTCCCCGTCGAGGATGACCCGGGGCGGGTCGCCCTCAAGAAGGTCGATCCGGGTGCCTTCGGCCAGGACGGCGGTCTCGGGGCCATCTTCGGGGCCGAGGCCTTCCCGTTGCGCCTTCAGGGCAAGTGCACGATACATCGCGCCTGTGTCGAGGTACCGGAGGCCAAGCCGGCGGGCGAGGATTTTCGCCACCGTGCTCTTGCCCGCACCAGCGGGGCCGTCGATCGCGATGACGAGCCTCATCGGACGCCCGCCGCGACGGTGGGAGCACCCAGCGCCCGAAGGTAGATCTCGACGACTCGATCGACCATTCGGTCCTCGCTGTTGCCCCGGACCGATTGCCGCGCCGCCTGAGCGAAAGCGCGGTAGCGCGCTTCGTCGTCGAGGAGGATGCGGACGCGATCGGCGATGACTTCGGGGTCATTCCGTACGAGGTAGCCGTTGATGCCGTCTTGGACGGCGTTCCCCGCTCCGCCCCCATGGACGACGATCGCGGGTAGGCCATGGCTCATCGCCTCTGCGACCACCAGCCCCTGGGTTTCGGTCATCGAAGGGAAGACGAACAGGTCCGCACCGGCATAGTAGGCGTCGACCTCGGCCCGAGGAACGAAACCGAGAAACCGGACGCGGTCGCCGATCCCGAGATTGCGAGCCATCTCGGCGCAGGCGTCGCGGTAGGGTCCGTCTCCGACCAACCAAAGCCACAAGCTCGGGTCGTCGCGGAACAGCAAGGCCGCGGCGTGGAAGAGCGCGCCCATGTTCTTCTCGCGCGCAATGCGTCCTACGTAGAGGAGGACCCTTTGGTCGGGCGCGACGCCGAAGTGTCGCCGGGTTTCGGACCGTAAGAGGGGGTCGTCGACAGGGAGTCCCGTCGCGGTCGGGATGACCGTGATCGGGGTGCGGACGCTGTGGCGGAGCAGCCAGCGCTGGGCTGCCTCGCTCGGGGTGATGACCTCATCGACCTCGTTGTAATAGTAGTGCGTGTGCTTCGCGATCTTGTAGCGCACGTACCGCTTGGGGACGAACGGGATGTAGTGGGCGTACTTGTCGTACAGCGTGTGGTAGGTCGAAACGACCGGAAGTTCGTGCGACTGGGCCCATCGCAAGCCGACGAATCCAATCGTGAACGGCGTATGCGTGTGGACCACGTCGTAGGTTTGGCGTCGGAAATGCCGCAGCATCGGATAGAACGGCGGAAAGGCGAGGGGATACTGCTTGGTCCAAGGGGTGGGAAACGCCGGAAATCGGTAGGTCGAGGGGTCCGAGTCTCGATAACCGAAGTGAGCTGCCGTCCAGATGTGAACGGAGTGGCCTCGCTCCCTCAGCCCTCGCACCAGCATGTCGATGCTGATGCTCACACCGTTCAAAATCGGCAACGCGCTGTCCGAGAAGAGAGCGATGCGGAGGCGGTGTCGATCCATCGGCTGATGGAGATTACCGAAACCGGGGCAGGGAGGTTGCGCCCGGCCGAGGCAACCTCAGGGCGGCCACACCAGTAGACTTACGCGAGCGTGGAGGATATCGTCCGTCAAGACCGCAGGCTTCTCGTGCGCGAACTGATTCGCCCGCGCCGAGTTTTCGCGTTGTGCGCGACCGGCTTGGCTCTCTGGTTACTCCTGCCTGTCGTGGGGATTCCGCGCGTCTGGATCGTGGTCCTGGCGGCGGTTTGGGCGGCCGCAGCCTATCTCGCTTCATCGAAGCGCCGATTTCAGAACCGACGGTACGAGCTCCTGTGGAACGCCTGCGAGGATCGGCTCGAGAAGTTCGGTGTGGCCCTCAAGGCGATGAAGCGCGACCAGATCGCCGAGTTCGCTGAGATGCCGAACACGATCCGCGAAGTCGCCAACTCGCTGTACCTCGCACTCCGCCGCGCGGATCTCGTTTTTCTCGAGATCTCGAAGAGTGAGGGCTGGCTTCAGGGAACGAGCGGCATCCATACGCCGACCCCCAACGATCCCCAGGCGAAGGAGCTCTATCGGATCGCGGACAAGAACGTCGCCGAGTATAAGCGTCACTTCGACGCGGTCATGGCCGGAGTGCAGCGCGCCGAAGCTCAGGCGGCCGTCTTCACCACCACGCTCGACACCCTCCGCATGAAGATGTTGGGCTACCGGTTGACGGGTCGAAAGCCGGAGCTCTCGACCCAGGAGTTTCTCGAGTCTTTGACCGAGGCGAAGCTCCAGCTCGAAGCCATCGACAAGGCGCTCGACGAACTTGAGCTCAGCCCGTTCCCGACGACGGTCACGATTCTCCCCGACGCGCCGCCGGTCGAGGAACAGCGGCTCTTCTGATCACCATTGCGGCTTCTTTGGCTGGGGTGGCTCGGGTAGCGCACGATTGGCCCATTGTCGAAGTCCGGCGACGACCCCGAAGCCGACCGGCAGGATCGCGAGCGCCCACCAGGGGAAGCCTCCACCTGAGGATCGAGCGTCCGTCCGGTTTCGCCCCTCGTCGAGGACTTGGCGGCCGTCGATCTGTTCAGCCGCTGCCCCCAGGTTCTCCCTCGCCCCGGGATCGACGGTAGGAGCGGGTGCCGACTCGACTTGTGTATTCAAAGGGACGTCCCCGTACGTCGGTACCGTGCCCTGGTACTTTTGCTTCGTCCCGACAGAGGCATCCGACTCTTCCGGGATCCACGTCTTCCCTCTCGGCTTATCCTCGTGGAACGCACAAGCGCCCACCGCGAGCGCGGCGACGACGATTGAGAGCAGTTTCTTCATCATTGGGCACCTCTTTGGTAGCGGAATCCGCGGTCTTGCCACGTGCTGCGAAGCATCACCGGACTCCTGGGGAGTTGCAGGTCGATGAGGGGCGTCCGGCTGATCGAACGTTCCCGGATACGGTTATCGTAGTTGAGCCGAACGGGCAGGCTCCACGCGACGATCGCCTCGTCCTTTGAGATGATCGTGCCGTTCAGGGTCATGCCGCCTCCGGCGGTGCCGACGTTGCCGCCGCCCACGAAGTTGGTGTAGAGGATCGCGTCGACCGTATTCACACCGATGTCTCGGCCCTGGGAATCGGTCGCCACGGAGCGGAGCGTGGCATCGGGGATGACGCTCTGGTACAGCATGCGCCCGGTTGAGTCACGGTTCTTCGCGTTGTAAGCCGGGATGTAGTTTCCGTTCTCGTCGTATCGCCCCTTCGTGAAGGGCGGCATCATGTAGTAGAGCGGGTAGCTGTCCGTGAACGTCAGAGGATTCCCGAGAATCACGCTCCCACGAGCCGCCAACCCAAGGAAGTCCCGCTTCTCGTTGAAGTTCTCGACCGCCTGCATCGAGCTCCGCCCGCCGGTGTAGCGGAAGTCGGGCGCGTTCCTGTACGTGATGTTGCCGACGATGTGGACGTTGCGGCCGGTGTAAATCGTGCCTTGGCCCTGAACGACGCCTTTCATAACGACATCCTGGGTGATGGTGACCGGCCCGTGAATTCGGATCGGGTTCGTGCTTGTCCCGACGAGGACGGCCGAGCCATCGATGACCCCGTTCGTCGTCAGCCGCTTGTAGGCTCCCGCACCCCCGTTCAGCGACGGGTCCCAGACCTCGAGGTAGGCAACCTGGTTGAAGTTCGGGTTGGCCGATCCGTCTTGCCAGGTCTGCTTCGGGTTGCGGTAATTGCCGCTGAGCCCCTGGTAGTAGGGCAGGTCGCTCAAGTCCGGCATCACGACTTCCTGCGTCGGGCTCGTGTCCAGGGTCGTCACCGTGGGAGTCTCGGCGGTGTTGACGCGACTCCACCCGCGAACGCCACGAGCATCCATCATCGCCGCGCCAAAGGCGCGGTTCGTCTGGAGCGAAGCCGCCGACTCGAAGACGAAATCACGATTCTGCTCGAACGAGGTCGACCCGACCGCTCCGTGCCGGACAGGATCGTAGCCTTGCCGCACGCGCGCACTGTTGTTGAACGACGAGATGTAGCTCGACGTCGTCTGCTTGACTGGGGCCATGTTGATGTTGCCGGGTGCGCCCGGATCGAGCTTGTCGTTGTTGCAAGCGATCACGGAGCCGTTCACGGTCGGGGATCCGTTGAGGAAGTCGAAGTTCCCGTTCGCGCGCATGTCCCCGTTGACGATGAGCTGGTTCGCGGCGAATCCGTCCATCCAACCGTAGTTGTTGATGAAGTAGGTGTAATCGAACACCTGGCTCCGCGCGAGTTCGAACCGAGCCGAAACGTCGACGACTTTGCTCGTCTCGGTGCCGTCGAGTTGGCCGTTGCCGTTGCGGTCGATGAAGCCGACCGCGCGAACGGTCACGATCCGGCTGTAGGGATCGTTGTTGGGACTCGCGTAGCCGATGACGCCCGCGGAAAACGCGCCGATATTGGGAATCGTCCCACTGGTGACGACCGCCGCACTGCCGTACGAGGCGCCCGTGCACCAGTCGTCCATGTCGAAGAAGTTCTGGTCGATCTTGAACGGTCGCCAGAGACTTCGAAGAACGCTCTGTACTCCGGCCTCGCAGACGTGGGTGAGCTGGACCTCCTCGGTCTGGCGCTTCGAGAGGCGCACGGTCTGGGTGGCGCTGTTCACGTAGGACACGCCGGCAACGGCGACGAGCGTGAGAATCCCAAAGGTCGTCACCATCGCATAGCCGCGTCGAGTCCTGTGTTTTCGGAGAAGTTGCATCGGAGGCTCCTTGAGACGATCCCGGCATCTCCAGCCAAGGAGACGGTGGGACACAGAAGGGGAGTCGCAAGACTCCCCGCGGTCATCGGGTCAGGGTTGGGATGTTGCGCAGAAAGATCGTCTCGCGAGATCGCCCGAGCACCCAGCCGCCACGGTTGCTCGACGTGCGGGAGACGACCATGATGGTCAACTGGCGCGTGATGGAGCCCGCCCCTGGAGTAAAGATCGCGTAGGCAGAGCCGCCCGCCGTGGGCGTGAATCCATTCGACTGGGGATCGCGCAGGATGACGTTGCGACAGAGTATCCGGGTTCGACTCTCGTCGGTCACCCGAATGTTGCCGACCCCCGACCCGGTCGTGATCCACTCCATCCGGCGCGTCACGCCGTCCCATTGTGCGGGTACGACGTAGCTGCCTTCCGAGTCGCGGACGGGGAGCCGGTAGTTCAGGGCGGTGCCCGATTCGACCGTAACCGCCATCGCCTCCCGCAGTTCGACGGCGATCGTACGCACCGCGTTTTGAGCGTCGGACTCCGCGTCGATGCGGCCCTGACCAACTGCCCAGCTCCCCATCGTGGAGATCATCACCGACACCGCGGTGAAGAGTGTGAGCACGGAGATGAACGCGGCGGTCAACGTCTCGACGAGCGTCGCTCCCCGATGGCGGCGCGCTCTCATAGGTTTGCCACCAAGGTGCCGATTCGTACCGACTTCTCCCGGCCTCCGTCGGTGTACCGCACCTCGACCGTCGCTCGGCGCAGATCGATGTCGACCTGCTCAAGGATGACGCGACCCGAGCCGCTTGTCAGGATGCGGGAGGGGTTGTCGAGCGCCGCCGAGTCGACGTTCGAGAAGCTGTACGTGTTCTCGGCGATCGGTTCGACGCTGTCAATCAACCCGGCCGCGCGGAGTTGGCCGGGCGTCGCATTGGCGTAGCCGAGCGATCGGATCGCCTCAAGCTGTTTTTGGGCAAGACCGGTCGCTTTGTTGTTCAGGTCTGCACGGGCGCGGCTCGTGTTCGCGATGGGCATGCTCGCAGCAAGCACCATCGCGCTGAGCATCGCCAAGAAGACGCCGAACAGCACTTCGACCAGCGAGAAGCCGGTTCTTTTGCGTTTCATGTTGTCCAACCGGCACCCTCGGCTTGTCGCGAGCGGAGGAACGCCGGATCCTACCTCTGGTAAGTGCATTCCCGTTGCATCGCGGAGAGCGGCCCCGTGTTGTCACGTGTTTTCGGACTGTCGACGCTTGGCCATTGCCGCGAGGACGCCCAGGACGACCAAAGCGGCCGCGGCTCCGAGCAGCGGGCCACTGTACATCGCCGGACCGGGGGGTAGCGGCACGCGCTCCAATCGTCGTTCGCGCTTCGCCCTGCGCCGGCGCAGCTCCAAGGCAAGGCTCTTCTCGCCCTGAGCCATCGCCCAACGATGGTTGGCCGAGAAGATCGGTTTGATCGCAAACGAAAGCCAGCGGAGAAGCGGCTTCTTCGCTCGCACCGACCAGTCGTAGAGCACGAGCGCGCGGGCACCCTCCTGGCGAAGCGACCAGACGCCTTCGCCGACGAAATCTCCGCCGGCGTCGAGGGCAAAGCCGTTCGGACAATCGGAGGCGGTGACCCGGAACGTCCAACGGAGCGTGTAAGGGAGCCAGCCGCGGGTCAGCAGGCGGACGACCTTCCCCACGCCTTTGGCGTCGCCCGGCTCGTCGACGGCGACGCCCAGATAGACCGAGGGCCACCAAACCGGCAAACTCTCGACGTCTTCGAGGATCTCCGAAATCTCCTCGATCGTGGCGTCGAATTCCCAAAGCGTGACGAATCGATAGTCGCTCGCGGCCATGCCCTGATTGTGACGTGGGCAAAGGTGAACCTCGCATGAAACTCCTTTGGCCCACAATAGGAGTCGATGTTCCTCGTGATCGACAACTACGACAGCTTCACCTACAACCTGGTCCAGTACCTCGGGATGTGTGGCGTCGACGTCGTGGTGGCGCGAAACGACGCGGTCGATCTGGATCGTATCGTCGCGCTCCGCCCGCAAGCGCTGATGCTCTCGCCCGGGCCCTGCACGCCGAATCAATCCGGTGTCTGCCTAACGCTTCTTGACGAAGCACTTCGTCCTGGTTCCCGACTGGCCGACATTCCGATTTTCGGGGTCTGTCTCGGCCATCAGGCGATCGGCCAGGTTGCCGGAGGCGTTGTTCGCCAGGCCCGCAACATCCGCCACGGTAAGGTCTCAATGGTCGAGCATGACGGAAGGGGTGTCTTTGCGGGGATGCCGAACCCCTTCGAGGCCGTGCGTTATCACTCGCTCGTCGTCGAGAAGGACTCGGTTCCGCGAGGATTCCACGTTTCGGCGACCTCCCTTGATGATCGCGAGATCATGGGAATGCGTCACGAATCGCTCCCGATCGAGGGCGTTCAGTTTCATCCGGAGTCCGTTCTGACTCAGGACGGGATCCGGATCATCGAGAACTTCGTGCGGATGGCTAGCGAGCGCGTTTCCACCGCATGACGGTTAGCGAGTGCGGCGGGAAGCGGTGGCGAACCACGCCGCCACGGACTTGATGCTTCGAGCGTTCAGGTTTCACTCGGTTTGGCTTCTCGAGCGTGTTCTCGGCCCAGGGGTCGGGGTCGGTCAGGGTCTCGACCAGAACTTCGTCCACGACCTGGATGCCGGGGAGATCGATCTCGATCGCGACGGCAGTGGCCCCGCTGTTCACGAGCTTGAGGGTCACGTCTCTGCTCGATGTGCGACCGGCAACCCAATGGATGGGGTTGGTGACCGGGAAGGACTCGTCGTACATCACCTTGCCGTCGAGGGTGCACACGATCCGATCCGGTGCGTAATCGACCCGGATGTCGTACCACCGACCCGTTTCAACCGATCCTTGGATCTGCCTGCCGACAAGACGTTTACCCCCGCCTTCGGCCAACTCGATCGCGTGCTGACGGTTGCCCCAGCCCCCCAGGTTCCACCAGAGGAAGTCGCGCTCTCCTTGCCGGCCGACGGTGATGAGGAAGCCCTCGGCACCGCTGAGTCGGCGCGCTCTGCACGTGAACGTGTAGCGCGTCCACGATCCGTCCCCGAACCATGCCCGAGCTCCGTCGACTCCGCTCGTTTGCCGGAAAGCTCCGGCCTCCGTGTTCCACGCGCCGGACTCCACGTTCAGACCCTTACCATCAACCGACTCGAAAAGGGAGACGCCGTCGCGAACGACCTTGAGGTCCTTGAACTCGGCTTGAGTGCCCCAGGTGCCGATCCCGATGCCCCCTCCGGGGAAGGTCCCTTTGGGTGCTTCAAAACCGGAGAGCGAGGCCCCAACGACTTCGTCCGGTCGGTGCCGAGCAAACATCTCCTGGACCCAGTACGAGGGCGTGCCGAAGGCGCGAGAGGAGTCGAAGTAGATGAGGTCGGGGTTCCAGGCCTTCGCGTTCAGGTTCGCGAACAGCGGCGCGTACGACGCCATCACCACGACGTCGGCATTGCGCTCCATTCCCATCATGAAGGCGGCTTCGCCGAGCGCGCCTCGTAGATTCCCGTTACCGCAGCCTTGTGTGACGGCATACTCGCCGACGTAGACCTTGGGTCCTTTGCGGTCGTAGGTGTCGTACCGATTCGCGTTCTGGAGAAAGAACTCAGGCGTGCTGTAGTAGTGCTCGTCGATCATCTCGACCGGCGCCGAGTTCGGGACGCCGCCCCAGACGTTCGCGATCAACGTGATCTCGGGGTACTTCGACTTGATCGCGTCGACGAACAGCTTGTACCGTTCGTTGTAGGCCGGACCGCCGTTTTCGTTGCCGATCTCAAGGTACTTCAACCCGAACGGCTTTGGGTGGCCGTGCGCGGCCCGGAGTGCTCCCCACTTCGTGGCGACCGAACCGTTCGCATATTCGATTGCGTCGAGGGCGTCCTGGACGAACTCGCCCATCTTGTCCATCGGCACGACCTCACGATGAGACATTCCGCAGTTGATGACGAAGAGGGGCTCAGCGTCGAGGTCCTCGCACATCTGGAGGTACTCGTGGTACCCAAGCCCATTCGTCGACTTGTAGCCCCAGAGGTTCGCAACCGTGGAACGGCCTGAGAGATCGCCGATCGTCTGCTTCCACCGATACGCCGTCGCCATCGTGTCGCCCTCGACCCAACAGCCACCCGGGAACCGGACGAAGGCAGGGTTCAGTCGGTCCAGCATCACGGCCAGGTCGGAGCGCAGGCCGTTGGCTCGGCCCTTCCAGGTGTCCTTCGGGAACAGGGACACATCGTCGATGCAGAACTGGGGCCCGGACGCGAGTGTCAGGTCCAAGCGGCCCGCGGGGTCGTCTCGGGTCGGCACGATTTCGACGCTGTGGGTACCTGGCTTGTCGGCAGGCAACGTCGCCCTTCCGATTGCGTCGCCCTGCGCACCCCGGAGCGTCGCCATGAGGGTCGCGCCCTCGTACCCAGCGACGGTCCTGACGTTGAGGACGTAGCGCTTGCCCTTCTGAAAGTGCATGCCCCAATAGCCCCGGTTGGCGATCCCGGAACCGATGCGGCCCTTCACGTTGACACATCGGTTGCCGCCTGGGGAGGGATCGACCGTCACGGAGGCCTCCTCCAGCGCCACCCAATGGTCGGGCTTGTCGGAGTCCTCGAACCCCCGGTTGCGAACGAGCTCCGCGTACAGACCGCCGTCGCCGGCGCAGTTGATCTCCTCGAAGAACAGTCCGTAGAGCGTTCGGCTGACCTTCACGGTCGGTCGATCGGCATGAATCGTGAGTCGAGCGGGAGCGGCAAGGAGCCCCGAGAGGGCGAGACCGAGGAAGATGCTTTCCATAGGAGAACCGCTGTCTCGATTCGACGGCCACGCTCGGATTCCTGGGCTGCTTACAAGGGTCGGGCGCCGGCATGAGGATTTGGTTCTCTAAGCGAGAGCCACGATGAACCCCGAATCCGGTGGGAAGATCACGAATGGTTGCCCGACCGGGCGGTCGGCAAGGAGCGGACGAAGGACGAACGGCTCGCCCGAAGCGTAGCGGATGTCATAGCCGAGTTCTCCGCACACGACCAACGACGCCGCGATGTCGTAGAGCTTGCACTTGTAATCGATCAACCCACGCATCCGTCCGCGGGCGACGAACATCGCGTCCACGACGAACGCCCCGCTGTGCCGCATCTTGCCGGGCCAGACTACTCCCGGAAACCGGTGGATCAGCCCGTCCGAGTAACTGACGAGCTCCTCGCGGCGGATCGGGCCTGGGCTCGGCCGGGGGAGAGGCATGGCGTTGCACCAAGCTCCGGCACCCCTGAGCCCGACATACACTTCGTCGAGGTCGGACAGCGCGACGACCCCGACTTCGACATGCTCGCCGACGAGCAAGGCGACGCTCACCCCCCACAGCGGTGAACCGAAGGCGAAGTTCGATGTGCCATCGATCGGATCGACGAGCCAGAGTCCTTCCGGGCCAGGATCGGCGTGGCCCTCCTCCTCGCCCCAAACGCGGGACCCCGGTAGGAGGCGCGTGAGCTCGGCCCGGAGGAAGCGTTCGGCGTCCTGATCCGCCGAGGTCACGATGCTCCCGTCCGGTTTGAGTGTGCGGCTCATCGTCGCGCGTGCTTCTTGGGCAATGCTCCCGGCTTGGCGGACAAGGGTCTCAAGGGGTTGGGCGAGCGCTGTCGGGTCGGGCACCCCTGAATTATGCGCGCCGCAACGCCTGGGTAACCTCATGCCCGTGAGCGCAGCCATCGAGACGTTTCCGAATCCAGCACCGCATCGGGACTACCGGATCGCGCACACATGCCCAGAGTTCACGAGCGTCTGCCCGAAGACCGGGCAGCCGGACTTCGCGACGATCGACCTCGAGTACATCCCGGACGAGCTCTGCATCGAGCTCAAGTCGCTGAAGCTCTACTACTACTCGTTCCGGAACGAAGGCATTTTCTACGAGGCGGTCGTGAACCGCCTCCTCGATGAGTTGGTGGCCGCCTGCCGGCCACGTTGGATGCGTGTGACGGGCCGATTCAACGTGCGAGGCGGCATCGCCTCGGTGATCGTCGCCGAAACTCCATGATTCCGATCCGCGACAATCTGATCTCGAGGCACACGCCTTACCTCACCTACACGCTGGTGGCCCTGAACGTCGCGATCTTCCTTTGGGATCGTGGCGGGTCGTTCTCGGGACAGGGGACTACTTTCGCCGATCTCGCGATGCGACCCGACCAGGTCGTCGATGCGGTCAGACACTTCTCGGGCGACGCCGCTCCACTCGTCACCCTGTTCACCTCTCTGTTCCTCCACGGCAACCTCACCCACCTGATCGGAAACATGATCTTCCTGATCGTCTTCGGGACCAACGTCGAGCATGCGCTCGGAGGAATTCGGTTCGCGCTTTACTATCTCGCTTGGGGCGTTGTCGCGGGCGTCGCTCAGATCTTCGTGGACCCCGGATCGAACATCCCCGTGATCGGCGCGTCGGGGGCGATCGGGGGCATTCTAGGCTGCTACCTGCTGCTCTTCCCGGGCAACAAGATCACGTTTTTCGTTTTCCCGTTTTTCTTCTTCCAGTTCGTGATCAGCGCCTGGATCATGCTCGGCGTCTGGTTCCTCTGGCAGATCTTCTTCCCCCAGGAGAACGTCGCGAACTGGGCACATGCGGGCGGGTTTCTGGCGGGAATGCTGACAGTGCTCGTCATGGGTGGCCGCGAGAAGGTCCTGAAGTCCGTCGATCTCGAACACGATCCCGAGGCCGAGTATGCGTAGCGCCCTGCTCCTTTGCGGGCTCGGACTCACGCTCCTATGCTCGCTGATCTCGGTCTCCGCCCGGTTCAGGGTCGACTCGGCCAACCGAACGGTGGGCCTTGGGATGGACCTTCAGGCCGTCCACGATATGGCCGCCGCCTGCGGTCGAAGTACACCCGAGGCGTTGCGCGCATTACGCCAGGCCGGACTGACGATGGTCACGATGTCGAGCGACAACCTGAGCGAGCTCCTACAGCGACAAGCCCTGGCGTACGACGCCTCCGAGTCGCCGTTCTTGGTGTCGCGGACGCCCGAAGTCGCGGCGCGTGTCCGCTTCGCACTCACCGCTCGATTTGGCGAAGGACCCTGGACCAAAGGGGCTCGCAGTTTGACCGGACCTGAGATGATCTCGGTGGCCGGCATCCCGGCCGACAGCCTCACCAGCGTGAACCTCGGCCTGAATGCAGACGATGCCGCGATGCTCCGCGAATTCGACTTCCAGATCGTCGCCCGACATGGAAACCCATCCGGGGCGACCCCGCGCTTCATCGGGGCGATGCTCGAACGCTCGCGCAAGCTGGGTGCCGACGTCTTTCTCCCCGAGGGTGACCAGGTTCTCGGCATGCGGGATCTCCTCAAGACGACCGCTGAAGTGCTCGAAAAGACCGACCTCGCCTACGCCTCACCCGAGTTCACGAAGATCGCGGGCGACGCGACGCTCTCCGCCCTCTGCCAAGCCCGACTGATTCGACTGCATAGCATCCAGCAAGCCGAAATCGACAAGATGTCGCCGGAGGCTGTCGCCGACCGATTCGCACGTGCCTACCGCGAACGCAACATGCGCCTCCTCCTGTTGAGGCCGATTTCCTACGCGAGCGAGGACCCGATCGCGACGAACGTGGCGATGATCGAGGCGATCAAGAAGGCGATCGAGCACGAAGGGGGCAAGCTCGGGCGGCCGTCGCCGTTCGCTGAACCCGGGGTCTCCCGCATTGTGAAGCTCGGGATCGCTCTCGGGTGTTTCCTCGTCGGGCTTTGGGGCGTCTTGTCTCTCTTCACGACTCTCCTCTATCGGGCCGGAGCGGCCCTGATCGTCCTGGGGGCCGGTGCGGGTGCCGCCACCAACAGTCTGTTGCCGTATACGGCGCTCTTCGCCTCGATCGTGTTCCCGGTCGCGGGTTACCTTTGGCTGGCGGATCGACTCGCGAACGGCAAGAGCTTCGGAATCTTTGGCGAGTATCTCTCCCTGAGCGTCTTCAGCCTCGCCGGGGGGCTCGCGGTGAACGGCCTTCTGAATGAGCGTGCTTACCTGCTTCGAGTCGACCAGTTCTCCGGCGTCAAGGCGTCGGTCGCGCTCCCGATTCTCATCCTTGCGATCGTGCTCCTGCTCCGCTGGTTCGACTGGCGTGCGATCATGGGAAAGCCCATCTCTTGGGGTAACGCCGCCCTCGGAATGGTCGTGTTGGCCGGTCTCGGCCTCATGGTCCTTCGGACCGGCAACGACAATCCAGCCGCCGTCTCCGGCCTCGAATTGCGACTGAGGGACCTCTTGGATCAATGGCTCTACACCCGGCCGCGGACCAAGGAATTCCTGGTCGGCCACCCCGCGACGATCGTGGGACTTGGGCTTCTCCTCGTCGCCCGACCGCGCGCCGGTCAGACGTGGGAAGCGACGCCTCAACTCGGCTGGGGCACATTTCTCCTGGTCGTCGGGGCAATGGGCCAGACGAGCATCGTCAACACGCTCTGCCATCTCCACACGCCCACCGAGCTTAGTCTCGCCCGCATCGGGATCGGCTGGATTCTCGGCGGTATACTCGGCGGACTTCTGTGGGCACTCTTACGAGTCAGGCTAGCGCCGTCACGGGGTTGAGGGAAGGCATGGGTTCAAAATTGCTCATCGCCGGTTACTTCGGGTGCGGCAACCTGGGGGACGACGCGATTCTGCTCGGGTTCTTGAAGGGGATCGAGGGCCTCCGTTACGACGTCAATGTCCTCAGCGGCTACCCCGAAGAGACCTATCGACTGTATGGCACCAAGGCGACCCCCCGTCGCGAGAACGCAGCGGTGACCGCCGCGATCCAGGAGTGCGATGCCCTCGTGTTTGCCGGCGGCAGCATCTTCCAGGACGTCAGCAGTGTCGGGAGCGTGAGTTATTACGCGGGCCTCGTGTCGAAAGCGAAGAAGGCGGGGAAGAAGGTGGTCATGCTCGGCCAAGGCGTCGGCCCCTTGAACAACTTCCTTGGCAAGCGGATGGCGGCGGGCGCATTCAACCAAGCCGATCTCATTGTCGTTCGGGACCAGGCCTCGTCGCAAACCCTGCGCAACCTGGGAGTGAAGGTTACGCCACGGGTCGCCGGCGACCTGGCGTACTTGCTACCCAAGCCGAGCCTCGCCGAGGACGCCATGTCGTTCCAGGTCGGCAACATGAAGTCGATCGGCATCGCCCCGAGGCCGTTCGGTAAGAACAAAGAGACGATCCAACTGTTCGGCGAACTCTGCAAGCTCGTCTTCCAGGCCAATCTGATGCCTGTCCTCGTCGAAATGGACCGCGAACTCGATGGCCCGATGATCGTCGAAATCGAGAAGACCCAGGGTGGCAAGGTGCCGAGCATCCGCAAAGCGCACACGCCGATGCAGCTCCAACAGCGCATCATGCGCATGGACGCACTCATCGCGATGCGCCTCCATGCCGGCATTCTCGCCGCGACGGTCGACGTGCCCCCCTACATGCTCGCCTACGATCCAAAGGTTACGGCCTTCGCTGCGAGTGCGAACCTCCCTTCGCCCCCGGGGATGCAAGGGATGACACCCCAGCGGATCATGGACGGCTTCATGCTTTTCTACAAGGAGCGGGACAAAATCGCGGCTCAGCTCGCTCGGCGCCGCGACGAGATGGTCAAGCTCTCGCAGCAGAACATTCAGTATCTGACCGAAGTCGTGAAGGTCTGAGTGCTGCGCGTCGTCGCGACCCCGATCGGGAATCTCGGTGATCTCTCTTCACGCGCCGTCGCCGCACTGACCGACGTCGACTTCTGGATCGTCGAAGACGCCCGTGTCAGCGGCAAGCTGCAGATTCTTCTCGGGCTCCAGCGCCCGATGCGCGTGCTCAACGACCACACTCCGGACGCGAAGGTGGAAGGGTACGTGGCCGAATTGACCTCGGGCAGGCGCGCCGCGCTCCTCACCGATGCCGGCACCCCCGCGATCAGCGACCCCGGCGCACGCCTCGTCGATCGGTGCCGTGAGGAGGGCGTCGAGATCGAGGGCATCCCGGGCCCGTCCGCCCCGGCTCTTGCGCTCTCGATCAGCGGGTTCTTCGCTCAGCGCTATGCGTTTCTCGGCTACCTGCCCCGAAAACCGGGAGCGCTTCGGAACGAACTCGAACCGTTCGCGGATTCGCCCCTGACTCTGGTGCTGTTCGAGTCGCCGCACCGGATCGACAAGACGTTGGCGGTTGCGGCAGAGGTCCTCGGCTCCAGGCGCTACGCGATCTGCCGAGAATTGACAAAGATGCACGAACAGGTGTTTCGCGCGACGCTACCCACCCTTCCCGATCCCGCATCCGTCCCTAGAAAAGGGGAGATCACGATCGTGATCGAAGGGCAAAGGCGGCGCGAGCGCCATGAACGAGACGATGAAGACGGGTAAAGTATCGGGCAGGTCTCTATGAACAGCACGCATGGACGCGTACACAGGGCCATGAAACGGGCGCTTGCGGTTTTCGCGGCGTTGTTCGTGGTCGCCACGGCCTTCGGCCAGGACCCGACCTACCGCTTGAAACCGGAAGACGTTCTGCGCATCCAGGTCTACAACGAGCAGCAGATCAACATCGAAGTGCCGGTCGGTGTCGATGGAAACATTAGCGCCCCGTTCGTCGGGATCCTTCGGGCTCAAGGGAAGACCACGTCGGAGCTCGAAGCCGACCTCGTCGCGGAGTACATCAAGAAACTTCGTCTCCGGGATCCGCGGGTGAGCGTCGTGATCGTGCGCTACCGCCCGGTGAAGGCGAGCGTCAACGGCATGGTCAACCGGCCTGGTGTCTATGACATCCGTCCTGGCGATACCCTGCTGACACTCCTGAGTTACGCCCAAGGTGTCGTCTTCGAGCGCGCCGACCTCCGCCCCGACCTTCGTCGGACGACCTTGCGACGCTCCGGATCTCCGGAGTTGATCCCGGTCGACCTCTACGCGATGCTGAAGAAGGGCGACACGTCCCAAAACTACGCGATCCAAGACGGCGACGAGCTGATCATCCCCGAAGACACCCGCAATCGCGTGCTGGTGCTGGGCTCCGTCCAAGTGCCCGGCTCCTATCCGTACACCGAGCCGCTGACGGTGATGGACGCGATCGCCCTTGCCCGAGGCGAAGTCCGGTCTCGATCGAAGTTCAGCGAAGTGCTCGTGATCCGCGAGCGGGCGGGTATGCCGGGCAACTACATTCGGATGCGCTCGGACATCGTCCGATTCGTGCGCAAGGGCGACGCAGCCCAGAACATCTTGCTCCAGGCCGGCGACATCGTCTACGTACCGGAAACGAACACGCCCGACCTCGACCGCATCGGCACGATCGTGAACACGCTGTTCTTTGTCGACCGGTTCGCCCGCGACAACTTCCTGTTCGGCTTCGGCCGATAGCATCACCTCTCTCCCCGCGCTCGGCGCGGGGAGAGATCGTCGATGACTAGGCCCCGATCAAAAGTGACGGGTAGATGTGCTGCCCTGACCGGGTCAGGGGTCGGGAACTCACGAGGGCGAGGCGGCGGATCCAGATCGCCCTCCTTAGGATCGTAGGCCAATCCCCAACCCGAGTTGTTCGGTCTCGAACTCGGCGACGATCTACCGGCCGAGTTTCGCCCGGATTTCGGGGATGGCGTCGTAGAGGTCCGCGACAAGCCCAAGGTCGGCGTTGTCGAAGATCGGCGCGTCCGGGTCCTTGTTGATGGCTACGATCAACTTGCTGTCCTTGATGCCCGCCATGTGCTGGGTGGAGCCGGAGACTCCAGCCGCGATATAGAGCTCAGGAGCGACGATCTTGCCCGTTTGGCCGACCTGAAGTTCGTTGGGAGCGATGCCGCTGTCGACCGCGGCTCGGGTCGCGCCCGCGGCTCCGCCGAGGGCGTCGGCAAGCCCACCGATCACGGATTCGAACGTTGCCGCATCCTTGAGCGGGCGTCCGCCGCTGACCACGACTTTCGCCTGGGTGAGATCGGGCCGAGCCCCGCCGCGGGCGCTGATGGAGAGGCGCTTGGCCGTCCCCGACCCCGCAAGCGCCACTGATTCGGCCACCGAAGCACCGCCCAGATTCGGCGTCCCGAATGCAGCCGGGCGCACAGTCAGGACGACCGGCGTGGCGAGGACCTCGACGGTCGCGATGATCGAGCCGGCGACGATAGGCCGCTTGAAGACGCTCGGCGATTCGATCGCGATCACGTCCGTGACCATGGCCGCATCGAGAAGGCCGGCCAGTCGCGCCAGGACGTCTTTCGAGCGCATCGCGGACACGGCGGCGAGGTGGGTGTATCCGCCCGCCACACCGGAGAGGCCAGAGGCCAGCGCGTCGGCCGGCGGGACTTCGTCGAGCCCGGCTGAAAGCGCGCGTTCGGCTCCGACGTCGGTCGGTGCGACCCCGGTGAGGCAAAGCAGATCGAACGGCAGGCCCAGTTTCTGGGCGAAGCCGGCACCCTGGAGCCCATCGGCGGGATCGTAGGCGATCAGAAGCAGCTTGCTCATCAGAGGACACCTCGTTCTTTCAGTGCGACGAGCAGATCATCGACGCTCGCCACCTTGCGCCCGGGCGGACGTGCTGCCGGCGCTTCATAGCGGGTCGTACGCGTTCGCGGAGCCTGGTTCACGGCGGCGGGGCGACGATCGAGTGGCTTGGAGCGCGCTTTGATGATGCCCGGCAACGCGATGTAGCGCGGCTCGTTGAGCCGCAGGTCCGTCGTCACGAGGCATGGGAACGGCAACTCCAGGGTCTCGTCACCGGTGTCGGTCTCGCGAGTCACGTGGAGCGCATTGCCGCAGGGCTCGACCTTGCATGCGAAGGTCGCTTGCGGCCAACCGAGCTTCGCAGCGAGCATCTGCCCGGCCTGGTTGCAGTCGTCGTCGGTCGCCTGCTTCCCCATCAGGATCACGTCGGGTTGGAGTTCGATCGCAAGAGCCGCCAACTCGGCGGCGACGCCCGGAGAATCCAATTCGGCCGAAGTCTCGATCAAGATGGCGCGGTCCGCGCCGATCGCGAGCGCCTTGCGCAACTGCTCTTCGGCATCGCCCGAGCCGATGCTCACGACGATGACCTCGGTTGAGGCGTCCCGCTCCTTCATCCGGACGGCCTCTTCGACGGCGATCTCATCGAAGGGGTTGATATCGAACTTGACGCCGGTCGTGTCGATGCCCGTTCCGTCGGGCAGCGGTTTGACTTTGGCATACGGGTCCACGACCCGCTTGATGGGCACGAGAATCTTCATGGTCTAGTTCCGAAGCGGTTTGCCGGTATCGAGCATGTGCTGGATCCGAGCGATCGTCAGGCCTTCCTTGAGGAGATCGATGAACTCCTGCCGTTCATGTTCGAGAGCCAAGGTCCATTGGGTGTCCTTGGCGAACACCATCTTGATCATGTGGCCGATGCGCAAATCGTGATCGGTGATCTCGTCCCGGCTGCGCAGGTCGGCGAACTCCTGGTCGAGCATCCCCGAGACCGGGCCCTCGATCGCCCTCCACTCCATCGGCGACGGTTCCGCGGTCAGCGCCAACTCTCGGGCTCGGGTCATCAGCTTATCGGGGTGATACACGGTGACGTCGCTCGAACGGAGCCACCCCAGCCGTCGTGCGTCGTCGGCCGACGTCGACATCGTCCCGAGGATGAGGGTTCGCGCCGCGTGAACGAGGCTCTTGGCGTGGGTTTGGTGTCGAACCCGCATTCGGGCCGTGCCGCCACCACCCGGGATCAAACCGACCCGCGACTCCGGCAGCGCGATCATCGCGTCGACATGGGCCGCCACGACCGGGCAAGCCATCGCCATTTCGTAGCCACCACCGAGGGTGTAACCGAACACCGCCGCACACGCTTTGCGGCGACTGAGTAGCTCGCCAAGGTCTTGCAGCTCCTTGAGCGAGGCGAGGATTTCGTCCCATCCTTCGGCCTGGGAGGTCTCGAGGAGGAACTTCAAGTCGAATCCGGCGCTGAAGTGCTTGCCGATCGAGGTGAGCACCAACGGGCGCTGCTCTTCGAGGAGGTAGGTTGAGATTTCACGCACGGCCGGCGGGCTGTAAACCCCCATCTTGGTGGTCGTAGCGAGGGCGATGACGCCGTCCCCGAGGTCGCGGGTCTCGAAGTGCTCGTGCCGGGCCACCAAGGGGTAGTTGTCGAGGCGTCGGAACTTGGGTTCGAGGCGCTTGGAGACCCAGACTCCGGAGAAGTCCTTCATCTCTGGGCCACGAAAGAACGGGCCATCCCCGATACCGAGCTTCTCGGGCCCGATCCCGTCGATCATCTCGAAAGGTCCCATCTCCCAGGCAAAGCCCCACCGCATCACACGATCGAAGTCCTGGACGCTATGGCTGATTTCCGCCTTGAGGGTATCGGCGTATCGCAGGACAGGCACGAGATGCTCCCGCAGGAACTCGCCGGCTTCATCGCGGAGATCGAGCGCGGCCCGCACGCGCTCCCCGAGGGGAAGTTTCGCGAGCGCGTCGAGCGATTCGAACTTGACGTCCTGTTTGTCGCGATAAGCCAGCGTCTTGAGGTCGAGAGCGAGGAAGTCCTTCCCTTCACGCCGGTAGTAGCCTTGGCCGGCTTTGTCACCGATCCACCCCCGATCGAGGAGTACAGCCATCGAGTGGGGGGTCTTGAGAACGGCCCGTTCGGGATCGTCCGGGCATCGCTCGAAGAGGTTCTGGGCGATGTCCTGCATGATATCGAGGCCGACGATGTCGTTCAATCGGAAGCTCGCGCTTCGGGGTCGCCCGAGGAAGGATCCGGTGATCGCGTCGACCTGCTCGATCGACATTCCGAGCTTCTCCGCCGTGTGGATGGCGTGGATCATCGCCCACATCCCGAACCGGTTGGCGATGAATCCCGGAGTGTCCTTGGCCACCACGACGCGCCGCGCCACGTCGTCTTCAAGGAACTCGGTGACCTGGGCGACGACGTCCGGATCGGTTTCGGGAGTCGGAATCAACTCAAGCAGCTTGAGATACCGAGGAGGATTGAAGAAGTGGGTGCCGAGGAACCGGCGCCGAAAACTCTCGCTCCGGCCTTCGGCAAGAAGGGAGATCTGGAGGCCGCTCGTGTTGGTCGAGACCATCGCATCGGCCCGAAGGTGCTCTTCGAGGGCCGCGAACAAGCGACGCTTCTCGTCGAGCTTTTCGACGATCGCCTCGCAAACCCAATCCGATTCCCGAACTCGCTCCCCCATCTCCGCAATCGTGCCGAGCTCGATGCGCTTCGCCGTCTCGGGGAGGAAGAAATGCGGGGGTTTGGCCCGGGCCGCGCGATCAAGACCCGCGCGCACCGACTCCTCGGTGAGATCGAGCAAATGAACGCGGAAGCCGAGATTCGCGAGGTGCGCGGCGATGCCGCTTCCCATCGTCCCGGCGCCGATGACGCAGACGGTTTTTCCTTCCATGGGGCCTTGCCGAGGATACCCGTGGGACCCCGTTCTCGGGGCTACAATGCAGGCACGGTGCAACCCCGCGAACGGTCGCCCGTAGGAGCTTCCGGCATGAGTCTGTGGGAAAAAATCAAAGGCGAATTCATCGACATCATTCAGTGGACCGACGACACCCAGGACACGATGGTGTATCGGTTCGAGCGGTACGGCAACCAGATCAAAATGGGAGCCCAGCTCACCGTGCGGGAATCGCAGGCGGCGGTTTTCGTCAATGAGGGCCAGATCGCGGACGTCTTCCCGCCCGGCATGTACACGCTGGAGACCCAGAACATGCCGATCCTTTCGACTCTGAAGGGCTGGAAGTACGGTTTCAACTCCCCCTTCGTCGCCGAGGTCTACTTCGTCAACACGAAGCGGTTCACCAACCAGAAGTGGGGCACGATGAATCCGCTGATGATGCGCGACCCCGACTTCGGGATGGTCCGCGTCCGCGCGTTCGGCACCTACGAGATGCGCGTGAAAGACCCGGCGCTCTTCTTGAAGGAGATCGTCGGGACCGACGGCGAGTTCACCACCGATGAGGTCAACGAGCAGATCCGCAACGTGATCGTGTCCAACTTCAGCACCGTCCTCGCCCAGATGCAGGTGCCCGTCCTCGACCTCGTCGCGCAGTACCAAACCATGGGCAAGGCTCTCGTCGAGCAGATCGGGCCTCACCTCGCCGGCTACGGCATCGAACTCAGCGGGATGTTCATCGAGAACGTCTCGGTACCGCCGGAGGTCGAAGCGGCGATCGACAAGCGTTCGTCGATGGGGGCCGTCGGCAATCTCGGTGCCTACACCCAGTTCCAGATGGCGAACGCCCTCGAAGATGCGGCCCAAAACCCCTCGGGTATGGGTGCCGGAGGCATGGCGATGGGCATGGGCATGGGCATGGCCCAGCAGATGAGCCAGATG